>Ga0207988_1000368_pt1 | contig 27342 bp, 29 predicted proteins | sample ETNtaG_11_FD_185773 | JGI IMG/M metagenome (GOLD analysis project Ga0207988, IMG submission 185773) | Marine microbial and viral communities from oxygen minimum zone, Eastern Pacific Ocean - ETNP201310SV74 (SPAdes) (version 2) | ecosystem: Environmental > Aquatic > Marine > Oceanic ...
GATCTTCCTCTTTCCCATTCTCTACATTGCAAATTTTTAATCTTTTTTGAGGACCCATTGTGAGTGAATCTCATGCGCATCCCAATTATGTAAAGATTTGGTTCTGGCTACTGATCCTCCTGGCGATCAGTGTGGCTGGACCAATGCTGGAAATTCCTTGGTTTACGGTATTGACTGCTTTTGGAATAGCTTTGATCAAAACCTTCATGGTCGCTGCTAATTTCATGCATCTTAGATTTGAAAAAAAACTAATCTGGTACCTACTCATCATATGTGTGGTTCTTCTCGGGGTGTTTTTCTTTGGAACAGCCGCTGACGTCATGAAAACTTCCGGACAGCAGTGGAAGGATTGCATTGAAGACAAAACGTGCATTGAACAGCGTCTATGAAAATCGTGCCTTTGCATTATTTGCTGGTTGCAGGTGAGGTAGAGGTAGGAAACAGGCCGAGGCGAAGGCCGATTGTTCCAAGTGCGGTTTTTGGAATGGTCGTTTTCATCATTACGGAAGTAATGTTTTTTTCGTCATTGATTAGTGCCTACCTCATTATTAGAGCTGGACTTGATGAGTGGCCTCCCTGGGGACAACCCCGCCTTCCTATTGAAGCAACAGCATTTAATACCTTCCTCTTAATTCTAAGTGCGTTTGCTGTCTACAAATCGAGAAATCTGCTCCAGCAGCAAAAACAAACCCAGGCTTACAGATTTCATCTGGGTGCAATCAACCTCGGAGCTTTTTTTCTTTTGTTACAAGGCTATGAATGGATTCAGCTTTTACAATACGGCATGACACTCAGCTCAAGTATTTATGGCGCCATGTTCTACCTCATCATTGGAGCCCATAGTGTCCATGTGTTGGCAGCTCTGCTGGCGATGGGATATGGAATAAGTCTTTTCCATCGGACTCAACACCAGGGCCGTATTTCTGAAAGTCTGCTTCCTATTCATATACTATGGTATTTTGTGGTGGGAATCTGGCCTTTGTTGTACGCCTTGGTATATTTGGTTTAATATGGGTGATCCTAAAGAATCAATTTGATAAATGAAGGAATCATTGAAAAAAAACTATTATAAAACAATTGGGTTTTTTGGTCTTTTCTTAGTATTACCTTCCGCATTAAAAGCCTGCGCAGTCTGTTTTTCTGGAACAGAAGAAACATTGTGGGCTTTTTATATCACCACACTTATATTGATTATTCTTCCCATAGCCATGATAGTGAGTGTAGTTCTGTGGCTTTATAAGAAGAAATTAGCCTCAGTGAACCAACCGGTTTAATGGTAATTGGGCTCTAAGCTCATCTTCCTTGTCATTTAAAATGCAATTATTGAAAAGATACTTCTTTATAACTTTATTTATCTTTAATCTGTCTTGTCTTCAGGCTGATGAACTTGTGCCATCGTCATTAATATTTTTTGACTACCCTGGCTCAACGGTGCTGATCGTAGATAAATCTTATTGCAGGCTTTTGGTTTATCAGTTTCAGAACGAGTGGGACTTAATCAAAAGTTATCCATGTACGACTGGGAAAAAATCAGGTGATAAACTTAGGGAGGGGGATCTTAAAACCCCCAATGGAGTGTATTGGCTTTTCAAGTCGTGGTCGGGTTTGGAATTGGCAGAATATTTTGGCAAGGCTGCTAATGTCTACGGGGTGGGATCGTTCGAGCTGACTTATCCAAATTATCTGGACCTTGTGCTTTATGGAAAAAATGGTGATGGAATCTGGATTCATGGCACTTCAGAAGGAAAACCCGTTGCCACAAGAGGCTGTATTTCCGTCAGTAACCCCGACCTTCTCGGATTGAGTAAATTTGTGAAATTGGCATCTACTCCTGTGATCATCGAAGAAGAAGTCCGTTTCATATCCTTCCCTGAACGAAACCAAAGACAACAGGCTTTATTGGCATTTGTGGAACAATGGAGAAGATCCTGGGAATCTGATGATGTAGAACTTTACCTAAGTTATTACTCAGAAAATTTCAGGACGGCCAAATCAAATTATAAAAGCTGGTCTTATCGGAAAAGAATCTTAAATAAAAAAATAGAACAAAGAAAAATTCATGTTAGTGATCTTTCAATTCTTGAAAGTAAAGATGTTGTACATGTACGATTCGTCCAGGATTACTCTTCCTCAAATATTATCGACATTGGAATGAAGGAACTTTTTTTGGTTAATGAAGGAGGAAACTATAAAATCATAAGTGAACATTGGTCCCCTTTAAAAAGTCCTCAGCCGGCAACGCTTAACTACGCCTACCAGGATCCTGAAGAATCTGCTCTGTAACTCCTAGATTTAGATTTCTTTTTTGAGCCTTAGGCTGCTCAATAAGCCACCAAAAATAATCAGAAATCCCCCAGTAAAAACGGTCCAATGGGGTATTTCATCGAACATAACAAAGCCGATCAGAGATGCTGCCGGGATTTGGACATAAAACCACGGGGAAAGAGTCGCAGCGTGTACTTTGCGGAACGCATGATAGTTCATGGCCATGGCAAGAATATCAACCACGACAAAAATTGGAATGGCCTTTAAATCCTCCAGATTCGCAAAAGGAAGATCAAGAAACATCCAAAGAATAATTCCACTGAGAAATCCCAAAGCTTCCTGATAAAAAACCCAATTCATAGTAGGTTCCTCAGGAAAACGTCGAATCAAAGCATTGCCAAAAGCAATCGAAATGGCGTCAAGTAAAGGGGCAAGTGCAAGCAGTGAGATGAAATTGAACTGGGGTCGGATACAGATCAACATTCCTGTGAATCCAAATAATAGGGAGATCCATTGTTTACGGCTTACTGTTTCTTTCAGCCAGGTTAATGCGAAAAAAGTCAGAATGATTGGAGACAGATTAACCAGTGACATGAACTGACCAAGGGGTAAATGCCGGATGGCATAAACCCCAATCAAAAAGGGAAAGAAAACCAAAATTCCACGAATGATGTGGATTTTCAAAATGCGTGTCTTGAATCCTTGCCAACCTTTTCGTGAAATAATATAGAATCCTGCCACAATTGCATTCATCCCAATCCATGGAATGACAAGAGATAAAGGATCTAATTCCGCACGAAAAAATTTGGTGAGGGCACTCAAAAACGCGAAGAGAATCCAACTTGATACACCCATCCAAAGGAAACGGGAGGAATACTGCATTTAGTTTTGATTGAGAACGAAAGTCAGAAATTTAGGAGAAAATTAAAATAAATAATGGACGTCTTGGTAATAGTGTGTGCCACTTCAATTCCAGTTGATTGTTTTAAACAGGATAAATGTATTTTAATGGTATGCAAATCGGTTCGAAGCAAAACATATATTTAAACAGCACAAGCGATGATCGATGTTGGATGGGGCGATTGATATAAATTACTGGTTTGCTGGTCTCATGGTGGGTTTGACTTTCCTGCTGGCCGGTACCATCAAAGGTACACTTGGAATTGGATTGCCAACTGCATCCGTAACGGTGATGGCCTTATTTCTTCCTCCAAAAATTGCTCTGGCGCTGGTCGTATTTCCAATTCTTGTGACTAATTTCAGACAGTTTTTTGGAGCCCAAAACCGTAAAACAGTGGCATTTCAATTTCGCTGGATGGCAGTTGCAATTTTTTTCAGTTTGGCTTTCACCACCGTATTTACTGCCCGTTTGGATTCGGATCAAATAAGGATGGTTATAGGTATCGCTATTTGCATTTTCTGTTTCAGTTCGTTGACTTTCCCCAATTATCGACTTCCAGAAAAAGGCGATGCTTTTTCACAGGTTTTTTTTGGAATGTTATCTGGAATGATGGGGGGGCTCACATCGATTTGGGCTCCTCCGTTGGTCATCTATCTTATCGGCAAAAACGCTGATCGGGAAACATTCATCACAGCATCAGGGTTTCTTTTCAGTGTTGGGAGTGTTCCTCTTTTAATCGGATTCATCATCAACGGTATGGTGACGTTTGAATTGGGCCTTTTATCCATTTTCTGCATTGTTCCCACTTTACTGGGTTTTCTTGTAGGTGAACGAATCAGGCACAGGCTTTCTGCTGAAATTTTCCGTAACTTAGTTTTATTTGCTTTCCTGGCGGCTGGATTGCGTTTGATTTGGCTGGATTAAGGTCTTTCAAATCAGGACTTGATTTGTTCAGTCCTGATAAAATTTTGAATATCATAATAAGATAAATGGATTCGATTTGATTTCAACCTACATATTTCAGAACATATATGGTCAGTTAATTGGGACCATCTCTCATATGAGTCAAAAAATATAGGACCATGAAAACGGAATTATCTTATTCAAATGTTGGGTCGACAAAGCTGAAAATCCCAAGCCTTTGTTTTGGTGCAACAGCCTTGGGGGGGATGCCGGATACATACGGATATGATGTCAGTGAAAAGCAGGCGAGAGAAACCCTTCTCGAAATTTTCAAAGGGCCCGTTCAGTTTCTTGATACCTCGAGAAACTACGGATTTGGACGAAGTGAGGAACGGATTGGTCAGGCCATAAAGGAAAATGGTGGGATTCCTGAAGGTTTTGTTATTTCAACAAAGTTGGACCGTAACATGGAAACCAACAGGTTCGATGGTGAAAGAGCCAGAATATCCCTTGAGGAAAGCCTCAAGGCCTTGGGTTTGGAGCGCCTTCAATTAGTACATTTGCATGACCCTGAATATGCCGAAAATCTTGAACAAATACGCGGTGTTAAAGGATCTCTCGAAGCTCTTTTTAAAATGAAGGAAGAAGGACTGGTTGAAGCGGTCGGATTGGCTGCAGGCAAGATCGAAGTGATGCTGAAACTTCTCAAAGACTGGGATTTTGATGCAGTGATCACACACAACCGATTTACATTAATCAATCGAAATGCTGAGAAACTGATCGATCAGGCCTTTGAAAGGAACGTCACCGTATTGAACGCTGCACCCTACTCAAGTGGAGTTCTGGCCAAAGGAAGTGAATCTTGCCGGAGAATGGCCTACATGGAAGCAAGTGATGAAATGCTCGAACCTGTCAAAATAATTGAAGGTATCTGCAATCGTTACCAAATTCCTTTGGGCGCAGCAGCACTTCAATTTTCTATGAATTCAACAAAGACAGCCTCAACCATATGCGGTATCAGTCAACCGGATCATATTCAAAAGACCCTGGATTGGGCGAATCATCCAATCTGTGATGACGCCTGGAAAGAGCTGTTGGATTTAGCGCCAAATTATGAGGATCCTGAAGCGAACAGGGTCTACAAACCTGGTTGATTCCTTTCTTTTTATAGTATCCACTACACATCATTGTCTTGAACAAGATATGGCGAAAATCGATCTAGACCAGATTTGTGAAAATACGGTTTTGCTGAAACAAGATTTTCGACAAAAACACCCATATTTTGAAAAAAAAATCAAAATTTTAAAGCAAAAGATCCTTGAAAAAATCGAGATCATCGAAGACAAAAAGTCTGGAGGTCGACGTATTATACCTGAGCTGAAATGTTCCGAGATACTTAGCGGGAAGGTCAGCGAAGATCTAGTTCAGGAAATAAAGAATTCTGGAGCGATAGTTGTTCGAGAGGTATTTCCAAAACAGAAAGCTAATGAATGGTTCCAAAGTCTGGAAGAGTATGTTGAAGAGAATGATTATTTCTCAAAACAGAAAGAGGGGCTTGACCGTTATTTTAGTGATCTTAAATCTGATCGTCCGCAAATTTACGGGATTTACTGGTCAAAAGCCCAAATTGAAGCCCGCCAGGATGAATCAATGGCTAAAACCAGATCGTTCCTCAACCGGATCTGGGATTTTCAGTCCCATGGTACACAATATTTTCATCCGGACCGGGAATGTACTTATGCCGATAGAATCCGAATGCGACAACCAGGCGATCAAAGTCTAGGATTGTCTCCGCACATGGATTCAGGCTCGGTAGAGCGGTGGTTAGACCCAGCCTACAGAAAAACCTACAGGAGCCTCTTTGAAACAAAGTGGGAAGAGTATGATCCCTACTCAGGAGTCCATCGGTCAAAGGTTGAAGGAATCGACTCACCAGCGGTCTGTCGTGCATTCAGGACATGGCAGGGTTGGACCGCTTTAAGTCGTCAGGGCCCCGGTGATGGGACTTTGCAACTGATTCCCTGCATTGACACGATTGCTTATGTTTTGATGCGTCCGATGCTGGAAGATGTTCCTGAAGAAATCCTCTGTGGAGCCGAACCCGGAAAGGCCCAGGCGGTAACCGATGAATGGCATTCCCTCCTGTTAAGAGGGTTGGTCAGCATTCCAGAAGTCGAACCGGGTGATACGGTTTGGTGGCACAGTGACGTGATTCATGGAGTTGAAGAGATCCATCATGGTGATCAAATGAGCAGCGTGATATACATCGGTGCAGCCCCATGGTGTGGCAGAAACCAAAATTATCTTGAAAGGCAAAAACCCTGCTTTGTTGAAGGAAGAAGTTCTCCTGATTTTGCAGCAGAAGATTATGAAAAAGATTTTATAGGCCGTGCCATATCAGAAGATCTGTCTCCTCTTGGGCGAAAGCAAATGGGGTTTGAATCCTGGTGACTCGTTCTTCCATGAAAATTCTCCCATTAGATCCATCTGATCAGGCTGTTGTTGCAATACCCGCTCGCATTGGCTCCACCCGATTGCCGAGAAAAGTCCTTTTGGAGATCAATGGAAAGCCAATGCTGCATCATGTCATCGAACGCAGCCAAAAGGCAGAATTGGTCACAAAAGTCTTTGTGATCACTGACAATGAAGAAGTCTTTGAATCAGTTGGGCCAACAGGTGCAAAAGCCTTGATGAGTGATCCTGAATGCTCATCTGGTACTGCAAGAATTGCTTCAGTGATTGATCAACTGCCTGGAGGTATAATCATCAATGTCCAGGCAGATCAGCCAGTAGTAGAACCCAAACTGATTGATGGAATCATTCAGAAATTGGTCAATACAGAAGCTGATATATCAACACCGATTTGGCAAATACAGACAACGGAACAACTTAGTGATGCATCAGTAGTAAAGGTTGTATGTGGGCATCAAGGAGAAGCACTTTATTTTTCTAGAAGTCCGGTTCCTTTTATCCGAGACAGAAAATTAACGGAATGGTTAGACGTTACTGAATTCTGGGGGCATCATGGTATTTATGGGTTTCGTCGGAATATCTTGAAAAACTTTGATTCGATTCCTTCAGGAAGATTAGAGGATTTAGAAAAGTTAGAACAACTAAGATTCCTTGAGGCCGGTTACTGTATCAGAACATTTTCCACATCATATAAACATTTATCTGTTGATAATCCAGAAGATCTGAAATTTATTAATAAATTAGTCCAATCAACTTAATGATTAACAGTTGAGGGATTCAATGATTTTTTGAAAATGAACTTAATCAAAATTAATATTTCATCTAAAATCTTATGAACCCAAAAGAGGAAGAAACTCAAAATAAATTAAAAGAGGTATTTATGAAAGCTGGAAAAATTTGGGGTGAAACAGAACTCGTCCATTCAAATAGTGTTTTGGAGTTTCATCGAATCAGTTTTAAATCAGGATACAAATGCTCTGAACATTATCACAAATACAAATGGAACGGATTTTTTTGTGAAAGTGGGAAAATGCTTATCCGAGTGTGGCAGAATGATCAATCTGATCTAATAGACGAAACAATTTTAGCACCTGGTGATTTTACTCGTGTAAAACCTGGTTTTGTTCATCAATTTGAAGGAATAGAAGATGGAGTGGCCTTTGAATTGTATTGGGCTGAATTTAATCATGATGACATCATTCGCAAAACAGTAGGTGGAAGTGTCTAATTTTTATAATCATATTTATAAGAAACCATCCCTAATTGCTGGCCCTTGTGTCTGGGAGGGGTATAGCCATGCAGCAAGAATTGCAGAAAAACTAATATCAATTTGCGAAAAATATGATGTTAATTTTGTCTATAAGTCGAGCTTTGACAAAGCGAATCGCAGCAGTCTAAAAGGCTTCAGAGGTGCTTCCAATGCAATTGAAGGATTTGAAAAATTAAAAAAGAATTTCAATTTAGAAATTTTAACCGATGTCCACGAATCCGATCAACCAAGAAATTTAAGTATTGTTGATATTCTACAAATACCTGCATTTTTGTGCAGGCAAACTGATTTGCTAAAAGCCGCTGCTGAAACAGGAAAGCCAATTAATGTTAAAAAAGGACAATTCCTGTCACCACAAGAAATGGAAAATGTAAAAGAAAAACTAATTTCCTTTGGATGCAAACAAATCATTTTAACTGAGCGAGGAACGACTTTTGGCTACAATAATTTGGTAGTTGATTTCAGGTCTATACCAATCATGAAAAAATTTGGATGTCCGGTGGCGATTGATGCTACTCACAGCGTCCAGATGCCAGGATTACAAGGAGATAAGAGTGGGGGTGATCGTTCATTTGCAAAATATATGATGCGATGTGGAATGGTATGTGGTGCCGATGTCGTTTTTGCTGAAGTTCATAATGATCCTGATAATGCTCCTAGTGATGGACCCAACATGCTTCACCTTGAAGGTTTTGAATCATTCGTTGAAGAGATGAGAAAATGGTTTGATGTTTCATCTGATTGAATGGGGTGCAATGTTAAAAGAAATTGTACCAAATAAGCAATTTTCGATTATTTTATTCCTTCAGGATAATTTAATACTGCTTCGTCAATTTCACTTAAACATAATACTAAATCTGTGTAGATATTTTAAGCGATACTTGCTCCATTTATTTGGTATTTCTTAATATTATTTTTAAAAACAATATATTCTAAGGATGGGTTTCGGCCTTCTTTGTAATCAAAACACCTATTACACCATTGGCCTCATTTCACGAAACAGTTGAAATTGCGAAACGTCTAAAAATGTTTCTTTGCGATGTGGATGGAGTGCTGACTGATGGCGGAATCATCCTTGATGGAATAGAAGGAGAATACAAACGTTTTGATGTCCAAGATGGTTTGGGCATAGCCATGATTCGACAGGCAGGTTTGATCGCAGGAATTATCACAGGACGTAAATCTGGTGTTGTTAAGAGAAGAGCTGAGGAAATAAAATTTGATGAAATATGTCAAGGTTTTTTTTGGAAGGAAGAAGCTCTGGAACAGTTGCTGGATAAACATCAACTCAGAGAAAGTCAAATTGCATATATTGGAGACGATCTCCTCGATATTCCTGTATTACGCAGAGTGGGACTGCCAATAGCTGTTCAGAATGCACGCCCTGAAGTCAAAGCATCCAGTCTTTATACCTCAAGTGCTTCTGGGGGCCAGGGTGCAGTCAGGGAAATAGTGGAATGGATTCTTCAATTGAGAAATCAGAAACAGGAAATACTGGACCACTTCACCAAATCCAGAGAGTGAAGATCACTCTGGGATTTTCATTTCGATTCAAATAATTACCTGCTTAAGATCATTGGGCTGTTTCAAAATATCAGAATGTTTTTTCTGGAATTCATTGAATTCCAGAGGTTGATTGAGGTGAAAGAGATGGGTGGAGCATTTACAGTCTGAGGCACCAAACTTTTTCATTGGAATGCTGATTCCATCCCAGTGAGACATGATTGAGGCCCAATGGTGTTCCAAAACCAATTTGTTCTCAGAATACCAGATTTGGCTTAATGGAATAGATTGACGCAGATAATCGAGATGCCAATGGGGGTGTTTTTGTATGCGGAGGTGATGTGAAATCCGCCCTTTCAAACCACCTGGACCGAAAGCACTTCCGATATAAATCAGGCATCCAGGAGGAAATAGCGTGGTTCCTCTTTTGCCGATGGTTATTTTTTGGGGATTCCGATTGGAAAGAAGAAGGGCGTAAGTGCCTTTTGAGTCAGGGAAAAGCTCAAAGATTGTTTTCTGCGCTTTCTCTTGATTTTTCAATGCGGTTTAAAATTTCACAATTGATCACAGCCAGTTCCAAAGAATCCATAATATGATCATCTAGCATCGGTTGATAGCTTCCAGGTCCTGCTGCACGTGATCTAGATTCTTTGACCAACATCCCATATTTTCCTGCATATTCATTCAATTGATCCTTCAATCTTTCCGTGAAGAGTTTGGAACTGTTATACTCCTTATTTAAGGCAATCCATTCTTTGGAAATTCCTGACATCTGGTGTAGTTTTTTGAAACTGAAACGATCATCAGGATTCATATGTTTTTCCCATAATGAATCCAACCCCCAGTCGCCTACTTTGTCCCCCAACCTGTCCATGAATGACTGCTTTTCTTTGAAGGTCTCATAGAGGTCAAATTTAATGACGACGGCCTGGTCCGTTTGTTTCACAGGTTTTTCAAGTGTTTTGAGACGATTCTTTCTTTTTGAGATATCATTTTGAATCCGTTTCTGAGAACTGCGTAGGGTTTGATATTCCTCCTCCTCCTGATACCTTCCTTTTTCCATCTTTTCAATTTCCTTAAGGACGGTCTTTAAGTTTTTTTCTGCTTCTTTAATAGAATTCTTTTCACTTTCAATTTGTTTTTCAATGTACTCAGGATTCTGATTGGTCTTTCTTTGTTCCTGTTTGCTTAAAATTGTTTTTTTTCTCAGAAGAACAGGAACCATGAACTCATCCTCTGAGAAATGCCAGCGGTTAAAGAAGACAATATCAATGTTTTCAAATTCTGGTGATTTAAAAATGAACTCGGAAAGATTGGTTTCTTTCTCCTGATCTTCCATGTGCTCCTTTTTGAAAGCCTTGAATTTGGATTCAAGTTCACTTGAACTCATGAAGGAAAGATATTTTCTGCTGTAATTGAGGGCGGTCATGCCATCAATGGTTCTTGTCCCAAGATCGTCTACGATCAGTATTCTTACCAATCCTTTCATCAATCCGTCCAAAACAGCCACTCCGGTAAGTTGCTCAATGGCAGTAGCAAAAATATAATTAATCGCTTGATGATAAGGTTTTTCAACTTGTCTCATAGCATTATTGAGGTGGTCAATTTTATGCTTGAGTTGAATTTCCTGCTTGATCTTATAACGAAGGACTGCGTCTTTCATGGCTAGCTTCAAAAATGCTTCACTTCGCTGGCGTGAATGAAGGGATTCGATCAATTCAAAGCATCGAGACTTTAGGTTTGTCAGAAGTTTATTGTTGGTTTGTTCGAGTTTTTTATAATTAATTTTTGCCATGCCCTGTACTCGAAATACGAGTCTGGGGTCTGGTGGTTGGTGGTCTTTGGTTTCCGGGAAATCCCATGGGAACTTGAGCAACCATTGAAATTTGTTTTGTTCCTCCTCCTTCATGCTCAAAGTTTCTACAGGAACAATCACATCCAGGGTATTGAAACGATTTCTAAGAGTTCCTTTCATTTTTTTTTGAAGTTCCTCAGGCAGCATCAGCAAGATTTTTTTATTTTTTAGCCTAGTCGGTTGATCAGCATGTTCGTTATGGCTTTGATTGACAGTGCTAGTTGTATCTTCAGAGGGCATGGTGGAACTATATGGATTATTATTAGTGTTAATAATCAGTGAACGAAAAGGAATCCGAGCGTAGATTATTATTCATCCAAGTGAAATCTAGAAAGATTGTCTTTGTTCAATAATTCACGGTCATCGAATACGGCTTTTAATTTTTTGGCAGAGGCTTTGAGTTCTTTTGCTTCCTCACTATTGGGATCAAGTTTTCCGTCGGTATCGTATCCATCCATGAATTTCATGTATTGTGCAGCAGATTGAGTATCCCCGGAGTAGATTTTGATTTGAAAGATCAGTAAAGCAGTATGGATGATGACGCGGCCTTCCATATTCTGAAAAACCGGTTCAAGGGTTTTTACTACTTCTTCAAGGTTATTTTCTGCTTTATCGCGCTGTTGATTTTCCATCATAACTTCCGCTTGAAACAACAGCATAGATGCAATTTTCCGTAACAAGTCGATTTTTTTCTGTGGATCTTTTTCGTGTTCTGCCAGTTGATTGAGCGAGAGGATGGCCAAATCGTAGGATAAAATGGCATCATTGGCGTTTCTCTCTTCCGAGAAATAGCTTTGTTCGGATTGAAGTGCCTGTTCTAAAAGTGTTTTGGCCTTTTCCGTCCAGGACTCTTTGATTTTATCGACATTAAAAGGAGGCTCGTCGCTGTTTTGCTTTTTAAAGAAGTTGAGGTCATTAGAGGAAAACCCGCATTTTGGACATGTAGAAACCTGGATCAGGTTGTAATCACAGAACTGAAGGTTGCCAGAGGGTTTTACAAAGGCTGGCACACCAAAGATATTTGGAGAAGTGATCATGCTCCTTGATCTTAAAACATAATGCTTTACTCGAGGTTCATTACAGATAAAGCACTGAACCAATCGGCCCATCAAAGAATCCTTATTAGGCTTCAGGATGTTCTCATCATGATCAGTGAATTGTTCCGGATGCAGAATTTGAAGGATTCCATGATGTTCTGAGATTTTTTGTTCAAATTTTCCGAAGATGGTAAAACTTTCCTGATCGAATCTGTCCTGATGTTGTCCACTCATTCGACAAGCGATGGGCTCCCAGAAACTTCCGTCTGCCCTATGTAGTTTCATTAGGATTTTACAATTGGGAGTCAGAGCCTGCCTAGATCGAAAGCTGAATTTACTATCGTGTAATTCATTTAAAATGATTTCTACTGTTTGGTTGCCTATTTGAGCGCTGGCTTTTGGCAAAGTGGATTCGAGTTGTGCACGGGCTGTTTTCCAGAGTTTGGTAAGGATTTCAGGGGTGAATCCCAACAGACGACCAGAGTAGACAAAAAATCGAACTTCACCTGGTGAGAGGTTGGCGTCTGCCACCATCAACTCAGAGAGGTATTTCAACATGATGAAGGCTTGCTTCGAGTCGATCTTTGCCGGGGGCATTTGAGGCGGTTTTCCCTGTTTGACAATTCCCATGATCTCCTCCACCTGAGAACGGTCCTCCAGAAACCCTAGAGCTTGTTTTAAAAAGACAGTTTCGCTTTTATCAACTCTACCATCAGCTACAATCATTCCTGCAATGGCACGGGCAAACCAGTTTTTGTCTTCCGAACTCAATTCCTCAACATTAGGTAATTGCATTATTTTTGTTTCCTGTATGACTTTTAAAACCCAAATCCTAGACCAACAATATAGTTAGTAGAACCTAACCGATCGTCATCTGGGCCATCACCACTGGCACCATCCAGGGTCATCATTCCAAGTTCCATGACCCAATTGGAAAAAATCTTTACTCCGATCCTGAATTCACTAACGATCATGGTACTCGATAGCGTTTTATTTGCTAATTCGGTATCCGTTTGTGCCATTCCTATGCCAGCAGATATTTGCCATTCGGTATTGATTGGGAAACGCCCTTTGAACATTCCTCCCACATGACGTGAATCGATATCGAATAGGTTGCTTCCAAAGGACTGAAAATGCTGCATGGCGTAAAATCCTTTCATGCCATAACGGTCACTAGGCCACCATTCCAGCCAAAGTGAACGGTTGGTAACTCCGAGATTCCGATGAGCTGAAGTGTGAGGGGTACTCATGATCATCATGTCATATCCTACATGCCAGCTTTCATAGAGTCTTCCTACTCCACCAAAAACGGTTTCAGGGGCAGCTGCTTTCGTAATGGGTAGTTCTACTGCTTGAGCAGTTGAATGCCAAATACTGAATATAATCAGTAATAACCAGCTAAAATATTTTGTCTTTCCGATGTCCAGCATTCCTCGTTGTGCCTTGGTTCCAGAAGCATTTTGGTAATCTTCATTTATAAAAGCTAACCCTGTGTCCGTTGAGGGTCAATTCAGTTTTTTTAAAGCAGGATCGGGCATAGGTACTGCATCGATTTTGACCCGTTCTGTCTTGTCCGGAATCTGTAAGCATAAATCTAGAATTCCTGAAATTCAAATGTGGGGACAAAAAAATGTTTTCCCTATTCCTCGTTTACTCACGGACTACAGAATTTTATTTCTTTCTAAGAGATTGTGTATGGGGGGTAAATCCTGGCTGCATAGAAAGATCGGTAACTCGCTAACAGTAATTTTTACTGCAACTGGCATAATTGCCGCCAGTCTTGTTAGCATTTCATATAATCTTGATTCAGATGAGTTTTTTTTAAAGCCCTTATTCCAAACCAATCCCAGGCCAATCTTCAGCCAGCGAAAAATAGCCTGTCACTCACAGTTTATGTTCCTTGATTGTTTATGAAAAAATTAAAATAATTTCTAGTTATTTGTATTTGAAAAATTCGTTTACCATTAAACATTTTAAACTATCCCTAAAATGTTTTTAATTATCATATAAATCTCCTAAAGATCATGAAACTTGAACTTAAAATACGAAGGCTGGTCATACAGTTGGATGAGATCCATCTGGAAATGGGAAAGACCATTGATCCTCCTGCACAAAAAGCATTGGCTGCAGGTGTTTTTCAAAATCCTTATGCAGGACGCTACGTTGAGGATCTGGAACCCATGTACGATCTAGGAGCAGAAATAGGCGGTTTGCTTGCAAGAAAAGTGGTTGAAGCACTCGGAGTGGAGCCTGGATCCATCACAAGTTACGGGAAGGGAGCTGTGATTGGAGTTGGTGGAGAGATCGAACATGCGGCAGCCATACTCCATCCGCGTTTTGGAAAGCCTGTCCGTGAAGCCGTCGAAAAAGGGGATGACATCATTCCTTCCACGAAAAAAATGGGAGGCCCAGGTTCTGTTTTGGTTTTGCCCATCACCAATAAGGACAGCATTTGGAGTTTTGATCATATGGATGCAATGGAAATCAGCATTCCCGATGCTCCTCGTGAAGATGAGATGCTGGTTGCTGTCGCAGTTGCCAATTCAGGCAGACCGCTGGCCAGAACTAAAGTTTAACGGATAATTAAGGAGGACCATGTTTAAAGCTGTGATTTTACTCAAAAGGCGTGAAGACAGTAGCGTCCAGGAATTTCGAAGTTGGTGGATTGGAGAACATGCACCACTTGCACGCCAGCTTCCTGGAGTGAAGCGCATCTGTTTTAATGTCGTAGAGTCTGAGGAGGCACTCTATGATGGAATTTCAGAACTCTGGTTTGAGACAGAAAAAGATTTTGAAGCAGCATATCAATCAGATATAGGAAAAACGGTCGCAGCAGATTCTATGGCGCATGTCAGTCGCAGAGACAGGATGTTTGTGAAGGAGAATGTCTTAGAACCCACGGAATGATTATATCAAAATTCAATAAAAACCATTTTATGCAAAAGCTCGCTCCTTATGATGCTTGATCATTTATTCTGCAATGTGAATCTGCCAGATGGAACCGAAGGGGTGGATGTCGGAATACGTGAAGGGAAAATCGTTGTAGTCGAAAAGGGTTTGGATGCCGAGGCTTTGCAAACCACCGAGGGCAAAAATTGTATGCTTTCGGCTCCCTTTGTGGATTCTCATTTCCACATGGACGCCACACTAAGCCTGGGGCAACCAAGACTCAACCAGTCTGGGACCTTGTTGGAAGGCATTCAACTCTGGGGAGAACTCAAACCCGAACTGACTCATGAGGCCATCAAAGACAGGGCGTTACGTTACTGTGACTTGGCGGTTTCACAGGGATTGTTGGCCGTACGGAGTCATGTAGATGTCTGTGATTCAAGGTTGCTTGCTGTTGAAGCATTACTTGAGGTCAAAAACCAAGTAAAACCCTATTTGGACCTTCAGTTGGTGGCGTTTCCACAGGATGGTTTCTACCGTTCAAAAAATGCTGAGTCTAATCTGCTGAAAGCTCTTGATCTGGGTGTGGAAGTTGTTGGTGGAATACCACATTTTGAAAGGACGATGGAGGAAGGTCGACTTTCAGTGGACGCTTTGTGCAGGATCGCAGCGGACCGAGGTTTGATGGTGGACATGCACTGTGATGAAAGCGACGATCCAATGTCACGGCATGTTGAAAGTCTTGCATCCGTGGCTATTCGATATGGGCTACAGGGCCGAGTGACAGGATCCCATCTGACTTCCATGCATTCGATGGATAACTATTATGTGAGCAAGTTGATCCCATTGATGCTTGAATCAGGGATGCATGCCATCGCCAATCCCCTGATCAACATTACCTTGCAGGGACGCCATGATAGTTATCCCAAAAGAAGGGGAATGACCCGAGTCCCTGAATTGATGGCATCCGGCATCAATGTCGCATTCGGGCATGATTGTGTGATGGACCCCTGGTATCCATTGGGAACAGCAGATATGCTGGAGGTGGCCAATATGGGACTGCATGTGGCACAGATGACAGGCATTGAAGCAATGAAATCCTGTTACCAGGCAGTAACAGCAAATGCCGCGTGCATCATGAATCTGGAAGGTTATGGACTGCAACCAGGATGCAACGCGGATCTGGTAATGCTTGAAGCACATGATCCCATCGAAGCGATTCGTTTGAAGGCGAAAAGAAGGATGGTGATGCGTCGTGGAAAAGTGATTGCCGAAAATCCTTCAACTCCCACCAGGCTGAATTTGGATGGTCGCAGGAGTGAACTCGATCAAAGATTTGTCTGAATCTGAACCTGCATTCACCAGGAAGCCTCGGCTTTCATGGCCAGTTCATCCCGTGAGCCTCGGATCCACAGATTTCCTGTCCCAACATTTTCTTTTCCGCAGATGTGGATTTTTTCCCCTTCAAAAACCGGGTTCATTGCACGAAACTTAAAGTGTTTGAGAGGAACTTCAGGCTTGTTGCGTCGGCATAAATCAAGCAACAGGGTAGCCTGAAACGGCCCATGGACCACTAGACCTGGATAACCTTCCTGTTCAACACAGTAGGAACGGTCGTAATGAATCCTGTGCCCGTTGAATGTCAGGGCAGAATACCTGAATAACAACACAGAATCGGGAACGAGGCTTCTTTCCCAGAGAGGTTTATACGGGATGGTTTGGAGGTCTGGTTCTGGATCGCCAGGTTTGGCTGGTTCGCGATAGACCAGCGTTTGTATTTCCCGGATGCAAAGTTCTTGCTGGATGCTGTAATCATGCTTGATTTTGACGAAAACCAAATTGCCGGTACGACCTTGTTTATGAAAGACGGAATCAAAAGAGGAACGACGTTCAACCATCTCTCCAACCTTTAGGGGGTTCAAAAATTCGATATCACTGCCGGCCCACATCCGTCGTGGAAGACTGACTGGAGGGATAAAACTGCCCCGAAGACCAAGACCATCTGTACCGAGTTCTGATTGAGGGGTGGTACTTCGGGCTAACATCCAGTGAATTCCAGATGGTGCAGGATCTCCTGTTTTTACTGGAAGCTCTCCCGTGTCAAGCACGGCATGGTAACCTGCAACCTTGATCGGACTTAGTAATTCCTCGACACGTTCTTCGTGTCCTTCCCATTGTTTCAATGATTTTATTTCTGCGATCAGTTTATCAGACATATTTCCTTAATTAAATTAGATAAATACTTCAATTTTTTCTGTACATAATGACGCAAAGGGGAGCAGAATCAATTAATTGAATGCCTCTGTTTGGTTGATTTGTTGAGTGAGTCAAACAGTCCCCTTTTTTTTCAGACTGATAATACTTCCCATTCATTTCTTTGGAACTGTGACGAAAATGATGCTTCCCTTGGTCAGAATTGAGATTGACCACATCGACATTGCGTACTCTTCTAAACCAGTGATTCACGTGACCGTTTAGGTTCTTTTTCCACGATATCAAACATCTCAAACCACTCAGGTCGTAATGACCTATAGACTAGGGCAATCGCTTCAACTTTGGCCGGCTCACTGTTTACTGTTGCACATTCGATTGGAAATAGATTTAAAAGTTTTGTAATCTCAATTAATATGTACGTCTAATTAATTTTTTATAAAAAGGAAATATGTTCAAGCAATTGTTGATTATTATATTCATTATGTTTTTACCGTTTCAAATATTTAGTAAATCGGAATTAATAATAGTTAAAGGGATGATGGATATTGGTAAAGGACCACATCCAGCTGAAAAAGGTTTTGAGAAATGGATTGGTGCAGGAGGAAGAGTTCATCTTAATAATTTAAAGTCGAAGGGATTGATGAGCTACTCAATTGATGGCAAAGAAGTTTTAAGAGTAAATAAAATGTCATGGGCTTTAACAATAATGGATTCAAGAAATAATGGAATGATAGTTGGGACTTTTGAGATTTTTCCTGAAAGGGAAGAAGAAGTACTTTGGGTTGGTCATTTTAAAATTGAAGGAAATAACGGCTTCACTCACGGCTTTTTGTGGGGTGTTGGGAAAAACAAAAATGAAGGAAAAATCATAGAACTTACTTTCGATGAAGATGAAAGAAATTATAGTAAGAATTCTAAAAATCCAAATATATATTTTATTAATGGATTCATAACTGATCAGCCTAAGGAACCTCTTTGATATGAAATTTGTTTACAGTTATATGAACTGGAGCTACCGTTTCATTTTCACGGAGGTTATAGACATCTATGAAACTTTCTATCAAATGTGGGAGTTCAACCGACATAGCTAGGAATGGAAATATTGCATCACATTTAACTCAAACAAGGAAAAAGTGGATGCGCTTGGTTTGAAGTTGACTGCAGTGTAGTGCGGAGGTCATTCCGAATTTTGTCGTAACGACCTCCAGCTTATTTAAATGCAGAAGGATGAGGATTCTGAGACATCACAAATGGGAAAAAGTGTCAAACACTGGATTGTTCCTCCTACTAAGTGGGGCCAAGTTTGTAAAATATTCTCCAAAACTGGGAGCTGATATTTTCAAGAGGAAGATTTTCTTCATGGGCGTGATTAATTACTTCCTGTATTGTGTTTTTATCTTCTTCGGAGAGTGCTTCAAGAATGCGTCTTTCCTTTCTACAAACCTTGTTGGCCATCTTTTTATAGATTAAATTCGTAGGGAGTTTTCTCAGTTTTTTCATATTTAGTTAAATCATAATGTCGCAAAGGTGTGCATAAAATCACACTCGATGAAATCAACATGTTGATCTTCTAGTGATTATTTTCAGATACAAGCCCAATCATGCTGTTCGAAAATTGGATGATCGTTGTCTCTTGTTTCAAACCAGAGGAACAAAGGAAAACAAACCATGGGTAGAGGTTTGAAAATTTGTTGGAGTGATTTTTCTCATTCGAAGCATTTCGCAGCCGTGGGATTGCCCTACTGGCGATAACAGCATTCCGTCTACAGCAAGCTGTTGTTTGAGATCAAAGGGGATTTCACGGGCTGCTGCTGTGATGATGATTCGCTCATATGGAGCCCCTTCCTGATGGCCGAATTTACCGTCACCGGAGATGACCGTTACATTTGAGGTGCCGATTTTCTTAAGGTTTCTGTGGGCCAACTCCGCCAACTTTTCATGTCGCTCGATGGTTATCACATGACTCGCCAGTTGGGCCAGTAAAGCAGCGTTATAACCACAACCTGCTCCGACCTCTAATACTCTTTGCCCCGGGAACAATTCGAGCAGTTGGAGCATCAGCATTACGGTGGTTGGTTGAGAGATGGTCTGACCTTCGCCGATCGGTAGAGGATGGTCGGCATAAGCCTGATCCCCGAACGATGTTTCAATGAAAAGTTCCCTTGGTACTTCCATGAATGCATCAAGAATCCTTTCAGAAGTAATCATCCTACTGTTTTTCCAATAACGATAGAGGCTTTGTTTGTGTTTTTGCAGTTCATTCACTTGCGGAGTAACCTTTTTTTGGAATAGGACTGCCATTAAAGAATGATCCTTTCTGAATCAACCAAGTTCTATCTGTTTGTCATCAAATCAAAAGGAGAGATCTTTGACAATTCATATATCCCCATGGATTTGAATGCGTCAGTCTTCAACCTTAAGTTGAGATGAATGATTGTCAAGCCCACGCTGGATCACTTTAGAGGAATTGGGTTGTATTTATAAATTTTGCTCGATAGCGTGTGATTCTGTTCTTTCTGTGTCCAAAGTTGATTCAATCCAACACCAACTGAGAAAATGCCCCTGCTGATAACGGATTCGGGATTGGGAGGATTGTCCCTGTTAGGCCGTTTGACCGTCGAACTGGAATCCATAAGGATAGGGAAACCCGAGATGGGGATGAACATCATTTATGTAAATGCAGTTCCACGCGACAAATATGGATACAATGACATGGACTCAAGGGAAGAACGGATCAAGGTATTCAATGGCCTACTGGAACAAGTAGAGCAAAGATTTGATCCCAAACAAATTTATGTCGCATGTGGATCTCTTTCGGCCTTGTTGAACCAGATTCCGTTTGTGCTGAAACACCCTGAAAAAGTCGAGGGGATTGACAAGATTGGGCATAAATTGCTCAATGAAGCGATGCAGAGAAATCCAAGTGCACCCGTTTATGTTTTTGCGACTCCTACTACAGTCAGTGAGGGGCTATATAACATTTCCAGGATTTTCAAAAGAAACAAACCCTCTGTTTATATCGAACAGCCATGTCCTGGTTTGGCAAGCATGATTTCCTCCGATCTCGAAAAAAAGGTGGTTCAAGATGAAGTATTCGAATGCTGCAAACAGGCTTTAGCCTGTTCTGAAAGTGCACTTCACCAAAATCCGAACGAAGGCCCAATCGTATTTCTTGGATGTACCCATTTCAGCTTCCGTTCGGACTGTTTCAAAGAAGCCTTTGCAGAATTGGGATTTCCTGAGATTTCTCTGTTGGATCCCGTTCCTGAAGCTGCCAACAAGTTGATCCAAGAACATCGTCTTCAAATTCAAGAAGGAGGAATCCAAATTCAATTTATTTCTCCTTATCGTCTTCCGGAACTGGAACAGAAAACCATTTCCGCATTACTGAATCAGATCAGTCCTCAAACAGCTCAAGCATTTTTAAATGGAAGCGTCTTACCGGGATTGGTTTTATGAATAAAATGGAATTTGAAATTGAACCAGTCTGGCAGTCCAGATTTCAGAAGACATTTCTTGCGGGAACAGGAAGAGAGGAAGCCCTCCATTTTTGCAGCATCAAAGTCGATTCGGTTCCTGATACCCTTGAGTCTGAAGGAATTTCCTTATGTAAGCATTGGTTGGAACAGGATGATTTTCCACGCGATGGAATTCTTTTGCTTCATCTTGAACGCAAACGAAAAGAATTCTGGAATACAAACCAAGTATGTGTCTATCACCAGCTATATGAATTCGAAACAAAGAATACTGATCAATGGATTCGGGGATGTACCTGGAAAGGCGAAAGTGAAACTTCAGAATGGATCAGTCTGATTGAATCAGTCGATTCAAAACCACTGGAATGCATTGCCAAACACTTTGGAGCAGCCATTGTGTCTCCGGATGAGCCATTGCGTCTTGAGGAACTCAAGATTCCCAAACCCTGGGGACATGAAGGATGGTATACCGGGGTGGAAAAACGTGGAGTGGCATCCGTTTTTGATCATTTTGGTTGCACGGAATTACCTTATGCTCTTGGGCTGTTCCCAGAACAACTGCTCAACGGGCACGATAAAAAATTAATCCTCCTGAAAACCCTGAATCCTCTATCAGAAGCGGTAATGGGTGATCTCTATCTGGAGATGCATGAAAAAAAATGGGAAGTTTATGTCGTCACCGCTCTTGATCCAGAAGCATGGCCTTCAGGAACGGGAAGGATATTGGCAGGTCTGAATTCGAAAGTGAAGGATCGTTACCATGATCGTTTTGGAGCGTCTTGGAGGGAACCTTTACTTTTGGATTTTCAGGAGCAAATCCAGGAATATGAAATCACCCGTAGAAAAATGGATCAGTTGCTCGATCAATTGAAGGAGCAGCTGGGAATTTCAGGGGAGGAAGAGATCACCCCTCAGCAGTTGGCTGATCTGGAAAACAAACTTCCCCAGGAATTGAGAAAGGAAGAGGCTCTTCTCAGGGAAAAGGCATATTCTTTCATCGGCAGTGTCCCTGTCAAGGTTGGAGATGTGGTGACTTTTCCGGCCATGCAAATACATTCTCTTCAGCATGGGATTCGTGTGATCGAGTTCCAGACTCCCCATTACGAAAGACTGATTGTCATGTTTGCCCAGAAGGTGTTGACCCAGGGCCACTGGGACACGGAACGTGCAATAAGACTCCTCAACACTGAGCCCTACCAGTTGCCTGAACCCGTATCATTGATTAAAGAAAATGGATTTATTGAAGAGAGGATTGTTGATTTTCCGGATTTTACTGTAGAACGGATTCAAATGGTGAAAACAATTTCCAAGGAATTCTGTTGTGAGGGGAACTACCATCTCCTCATATGCGTATCTGGAGTGGCACACCTGGAAAGTGAATCTGGGAAAATAAATGAGCTGTTGCCTGGACCAGCGTTTTTATTAGCAGCAGGAACTCGCTCCTATCGGATTTCCAACAAAGTTTCAGGAACACTGATTTTCCTGCGTGCCGTTCCTGTGAAAAATACCATGGGTGCTCAGGATTGAATGCCTCATAAATAAGAGCATGCTTCGATATTTTATAGAGATGCTTCGTGATCGTTGAAGTTGCTCTAAACCTGCCCCTTCAAAAAACCTTCGATTATTCCTGGCCTGAAGAACTGGATCTGGATCCTGTTCCGGGTTTAAGGGTACTGGTCCCTTTTTCTCGTCGTAAGATGGGAGGAGTCATCACGTCCGTAAAAAACCATTCAGATTTCAGTCCGCTTAGGAAAGTGGAGAAGCTTATAGAAGATACGCCTTCTATGACGGAGGAAATTCTGGAATTGAGCCGTTGGGTGGCATCCTATTATTTCTGCAGTTGGGGAGAAGTATTGAACGGGACACTTCCTGGAGGAATGGGATTGTTACTTCGCTTGGAAATTATCAATAAAAGCAACTTCCTTCCTGGAATCGAACGGCTTGGGAAGCCCTTTCAAGAGATCGTAAAAAATAAAACCCGTTGGACTGAAGAAGAATGGAATCGTAAAACACCTGGAACTGAGGAAAGAAAACAGCTTGCTGAGTGGCTTCAAAAAGGGCTGCTGGAAAAAGTTCAGATATTTGCTGGGCAACGAAGCCGTCCAAAAATGGAGCGTTGGGTTCGTTTCCTGAAATCTGATGAATCAAATAGATCTGTAAGGAAAAAAACCCAAAAAATCCAAATCCTCGATAGATTAGCCAAAAACAATGAATGCTCCTGGGAGGAAATTCGGAACATGGTACCTAATCCAGCACAAGCACTGAAAAACCTTGAAAAAGAAGGATGTGTCCAGATTTTTGAAAAAAGGGTCTTCCGTCGTTTTTTGGAAGATCGGATGCCCCCAATCGAATCTTTTCAGCAACTTAAGGAGGACCAGCAAAATGTTTTTCAGGAAGTGGGGAAAAACCTTCAGGAAGAAAAATATAAAACATATCTTTTGGAAGGGGTGACTGGGAGTGGAAAGACTGAAGTCTATCTTCACGCCGTTCGTTTGACCCAGGAATTAGGGAAAAGCAGTCTAGTACTGGTCCCAGAGATTTCTTTAACCCCTTTACTGGTCAATCGTTTTCGATCCCGATTCGGAGACGCTGTTGCCGTGCTTCATAGCGGGATGGATGATGGTGAAAGATATGATGAGTGGTCTCGTGTACGAAACGGTTTGTCTTCCATCGTCGTTGGAGCAAGGAGTGCAGTTTTTGCCCCCTTGAAAAATCTCGGGTTGGTGATTGTCGATGAGGAACATGATGTCTCCTACAAGCAGGGGGAAACCCCACGTTATCATGCTCGTGATGTGGCCGTCTATCGAGGCTTTAAGGCAAAGGCAACGGTCCTCCTGGGAAGCGCCACCCCATCCCTGGAATCTTCTTACAATGTCCAACTGGGGAAGTATCACCCACTTTATTTAAAAAAAAGGATTTTTCAGCCGACCCTTCCTGAGGTGCGCTTGATCAATTTAAAACACTGTGATCGTCAAAAAGGAAGTCCCTTTTTTTCCATAGAACTATTGGATGCGATACGACAGAGGCTTCTCAAAAAGGAACAGACCCTCATCTTCTTAAACCGAAGAGGTTTTGCACCCTTGATGATCTGTGGAGAATGCAATGAAACTCATACTTGCCCGAATTGTAGTTTAAGTCTCGTCTTTCATCAGGCAGTCGGAGGTTTGAAGTGTCACCATTGTGATTATTTTTTGATAACTCCCCAAAAATGTCCCGCCTGTGATTCTTCTGAATCTCCTAAAATTGTGGGTAGTGGAACCGAACAGATTGAAACGGAACTGAAAAATATTTACCCAAATGCAGAAGTCCTGCGCATGGACCGTGATAGTCTTCATGGAAAACATGCTTTGTCCAAAATGCAACGCCGGATTCATGATCAGGAAGTGGATATTGTGGTAGGAACTCAGTTGATCACTAAAGGGCATGACTTTCCCAACGTGACACTGGTGGGGGTCATCCTCGCAGATCTCTCCCTGAATCTTCCTGATTTCAGATCGGGTGAGCGAACGTTTCAACTGTTGACCCAGGTGGCGGGACGTGCGGGACGTGCAGAAAAACCAGGTGAAGTGTTGATTCAAACCTATAATCCGAAGCACCACAGCCTGCAATGTGCGAAAGATCACGATACTCTCAGATATCTGGAAATTGAGCTCAAACAACGCAATCTTCTTAAGATTCCACCTTTTTTGAGCATGGTGCTGATCCTCTGCAGTAGTCCGTCTGAAAAGCGTGCTGAAACGTTGGCATTTTCTGTCAGGAACAGATTCAAAAAACTGCCTCCATCTTTAACCGTGATTGGGCCCGTTGAATCTCCTTTGAAAAAACTGAGAAATCGCTACCGTTGGCAGGTCCTGATCAAGGCTCCCGATGCTTCAATGCTTAAATGTCAACTCAATCGGTTAATGAAGGAACCCTTGAAATTACAAAAAGATGAGTTGCTTCAGATCGATATTGATCCTCATCATCTAATATAAAAAATTTTTCCCTGAGTTCTTGAGGGAAGGTCTTCATCATCCATATTGAAATTCATTCAACCCATTTAAATTGCTTGACCTAAAAAAGTTGGTTTGCTAAAAACCGATTAAATTATCTTAAGAAATTCATCCCCATTGCAAACTATGACTCCTCCGAATTCTTCAAAATATGTCATCATCGGTGCTGGCATCCATGGCCTGAGCACCGCTTACCATCTTGCCCTAGAACTGAAAAAAAGAAGGCTTGGAGGAGGCGAAAATGTTCTTGTTATTGACAAAACTGGCATTGGATCAGGTGCTTCAGGAATTGCATGCGGAGTGGTGCGAAATAATTATTTCCAGCCAGCGATGCGGGAACTGATGGCACATAGTGTTGAGGTTTGGGAAAGTGATCCTGATGCCTATAGCTTTAATCCTGTGGGATATATGCAAATCAGTCCAGAAGTGATGAGGAGTGATGTAGGAACAATCTATGAACAACAAACAGCGATTGGCTACCCTTCCACGTTCATTGAAGGCGCTTCGGACTCAATGAAATATATGCGAGGGCTCTTTGATGATTGGCAGGCAAAGGGGATTACCTCTGTTTTACATGAGAAAAAAGGGGGATACTCCAACAATATGAAATGCATCCAGGGACTTGCAGGAAAAGCTGAGAATGAAGGAGTACAAATCCTTGGAAACACCGAGGTTCATGACTTTGAGTATTCTGGAAATTCAATATCTGCAGTGGTAACCAACCGCGGAGTCATTCAAACAGATTACGTGGTCATTGGGGCTGGTCCTTGGGTCAATACATTTTGGAAAATTCTGGATCTTCCTCAAAGCATCAATGTAAAGGATGGAGATAAGATTCATGAACATATCCCCATGTGGCGTTATTACTGCCTTCAGGAAGGGACTTTGGGCGTGGACCCTAAAATGATGACAACCAATGATGGAAAAATGCCACCGGTTATCCACGTTGACACAGATGCAGGTCTTTTTTCCGATATTGATGGCACTCTGGTTACCGATAAAATGTGGGGAATCTATTACAAACCAGACTTCAGTTTCGATGGTGTACAGGGAGGAGCCGCTCCATACGATGTAGATGGAACAGATGAGAATTTTTCCGTGGATCCCTACGGGTCTGAATCACCTGATTTTGTCGTGGGTGAAGAATTCATCAATATGTGGTGTTCTGCACTTGCTTTCTGCCAAAAAAGATTTGAAGACAAACGTCATCTATATAAAAAACAACACGCCTCCGGTGGATTAGGCGCTCTGGCTCCTGATAGTTTCCCAGTATTTGATGTCTACCGTGATAATTGTTCCATCATTGCTGATTCAAATCATGGTTACAAAATGATAGGGGTGGGGAAACTGATAGCTGCTCAAATCATGGGAGAAAAGAGCAAATTGCTTGAACCTTTTCGTTTTGCAAGGTTTGAAGAAGGTGACTTGCACCCGGTATCGAACAGCCCTTTTCCTTGGAGTTGATTTTCATGGAGAAAACCATGAAAACGGCATCTTCAGGCATTGAAATTCAGGAAAACGAGATTTCTTTCAGAAACAGGGATTATTTTCTTGGTTGGCAATGTCGAGTCCGTGAACAGATCATGCGCAGGGAAAATGGTCGGCCGACCAAAGGGATCAGACCTAAAGTTCTTCTTGGAGATCCAGAAAAAGAAATTGCAGAGATTATCCTTCTGCTTTTCCCTAGAGAACCCAAAGAAAGCACCATGCAATTTCATTACATGATAAAGCGGACTCATGATCCTCAAATACGATTTTCAAAAGCTGTACAATGGCTTTCTTCAAGCTTTTATCAGCATCCTGAAGAATTTGGAGGAGTATTAACGGCTTTGTTTGCCAAAGATTCGAATCTGTTTGAAAAAATCAAAATAAGGAAAGAATGTGTTCTTGTGTTTGATTATCAACAGCAGAGATTTAAATTTGCTTGCGTTGTTAATGAAGTAAGTCGGGACACTCCAGAATATCAATTCACCTTTTGGCATAATAAGCTCTTCAATTCATTATTACCTACCAATGCCAGGGTTTTGGCATTTCATCCTGATTGGAAAAATCTGGAAGCCAGTCCTGAAGTTTCTCTCGCAAATTAGATTGGGAATCAAAACTAATGAATCTTTTGAGGGGGATGTCCCCCATCGGTTGCAATGGGGGAGATAAAGATTTCAAGTAGAGGGGGCTATAATTTACCGTAAGTTTCTTTGAGTTGGACCATTGGGTGGCGTTTGGACATTTGGAACTTGATCAGCAGTTCTCTCGCAATCATATCACGATCCTGTTGATTGTCAGGAAGCTCTACCTTTTCAGGAACCGTCACCCAACCGTTAATGTTCCGGTCAAAGACAGCTGCACGATCCTCTTCGTAACCCATGTGGACGTCTTCCAACCAATTAAGGTCCTTCCAATCCATAATCTCAATATACTTCTTGAGAAAAGGAGTGAGCCTTTCATAATTTGGCAGCAGGTTGACATCATATCGATAACCAATGTGCTGCCCGATTTCCTTTTCTCGGTCACTTCCAAGATCTTCTGGTATCAGTGAATCCTTTTCTGGCATAAGTTCTCTCCTTA
>Ga0207988_1000375_pt1 | contig 27150 bp, 26 predicted proteins | sample ETNtaG_11_FD_185773 | JGI IMG/M metagenome (GOLD analysis project Ga0207988, IMG submission 185773) | Marine microbial and viral communities from oxygen minimum zone, Eastern Pacific Ocean - ETNP201310SV74 (SPAdes) (version 2) | ecosystem: Environmental > Aquatic > Marine > Oceanic ...
TGGCAACGTGGCGGAATGGTTACGCAGAGGATTGCAAATCCTTGTATCCCGGTTCGATTCCGGGCGTTGCCTCCAAAAAAAATTCTTGAGTTAAAGTAAAAAAAAAGTAAGTTGCAAGTTTACATTCCTCGGTAGCTCAGTTGGTAGAGCAGTTGACTGTTAATCAATTGGTCGCAGGTTCGAGTCCTGCCCGAGGAGCCAAAAAATTATTAATTTATCCTACTTTAGAAATATTAGTACCGGCTATTTGAATACTTTTATTAAATTTAATTTTTTGATCCTGCGTCAATTCAGAATAAACTTTAACTAAAAAATTATAGTTAACAGAAATATGAGCTTCTATTGATTTTTCAGAATTTATTAAATACCCTGAAAAATCTTCAAAAAAATAATTAATAGGTACTTTTAAGTAGTTTGACAATTGTAGTAGTCGATTAGAGCTTACTCCATTAGTTCCTTTTTCATATTTTTGAATTTGTTGAAATGTTACGTTTATAGCTTTAGCAACTTTTGTTTGAGTTAAACTTAGCGCTAATCTTCTAAGTTTAAGTTTATTTCCTAGATGTTTATTAAAATTTTCTTCCATTCAAGACCCCTCTTTAAATAAAATATTTTCTTTAGTTAATAGAAATAGATATGTTTATGCAAGCAAAATAATTATATAAAATTAAATTTTATTTAAATATACATTAGTATGTCAAGATGCTTTTTAACTATTTTCTAAAATAAATTTAAAGAATTTGGCTCAAAAATAGCTTGGTTCTATCACTTTTAGGGTTTGCAAAAAATTCTTTTGTATCGGCTTTTTCAATAATTAATCCTTCGTCCATAAAAATTACTTCATCGGCAACTTCTTTTGCAAAGCCCATCTCATGAGTAACTACAATCATTGTCATTCCAGCTTTTGCAAGATTTACCATAGCATCCAATACTTCTTTAATCATTTCTGGATCAAGAGCGGATGTTGGTTCATCAAAAAGCATTATTTTTGGCTCCATGCATAAAGCTCTAGCTATTGCACATCTTTGTTGTTGTCCTCCTGATAATTGACCGGGATATTTGTGCGCCTGATCATCTATTTGTACTTGTTTCAATTGTTTTAAAGCAAATTCTTCAGCTTTTTTTTTTGGCATTTTTTTTACCCAAATAGGTGCGAGTGTACAATTATCTAGTATTGAAAGATGAGGAAATAAATTAAATTGCTGAAATACCATGCCAACCTCAGCTCTTATTTGTTCAATATTTTTTGTTTCTTCTGTTAATTCTGTTCCATCTACTATGATTGATCCCTTTTGATGTTCTTCAAGTCTATTTATACATCTTATTAAAGTTGATTTTCCTGATCCTGAAGGACCACAAACTACAATTTTTTTGTTTTGCTCTACTTCTAAATTTATATCTTTTAAAACCTGAAAATCCCCAAACCATTTGTTCATATTATTAATTTTTATAATTGGATCGGACATTTTTATCTTTCTGTTTTATATTTTTCTTCTAAATTATAACTATATCTACTCATTGCATAGCAAATAATCCAAAATACTATTGCGGCAAATACATATCCTTCCATAGCAAAACCAAGCCACTTAGGATTTGTTTTTGCAAGATTAAGCATACCAACAAGCTCTAATAAACCAACTACAAATATTAGAGGAGTATCTTTTACGAGTGCCAAAAATGTATTAGCTATACCTGGAATTACCAATTTTAACGCTTGAGGTAAAATTACAAAAATATGCATTTTCCAATATCCCATGCCCAAAGATTTAGCAGCATCATACTGGCCTCTTGGTAATGCTTGCAAACCTCCTCTTATAACTTCAGCAACATATGCGGCTTCAAATAATGAAATTGCAACAATAACTCTTACCAATTTATCAATAAATAAATCTTCAGGTAAAAACATGGGAAACATAACTGATGACATAAATAAAACTGTGATTAGAGGAACGCCTCTCCAAAATTCTATAAAACCTATTGATATATATTTAATTATTGGGAGATCAGATCTTCTACCTAAAGATAAAAAAAGACCTACTGGAAAACAAAATATTAAACAAAAGAATGATACGATAAATGTTAATGATAACCCTCCCCAAGCACCCGTTTCAACCCAAACAAGAGCCTCTAATTTTCCTAACTCAATAAGTTCTTCATAAAATAAAACATATTTTAATAATATATAGAGAGCTATTGGAACTATTAGGAAATAATACATTTTATATTTAGAAGGAATAAAGAAACCCGCTATAATTGAAATAACGGCAGCAATAATTCCATAAGAAAAATCAAAAAATATTGGTCCTCCAGAAATAAAAAAGAAGATAAATAAAAAAGCTATAATTGGATAAATAACAACATAATATAGTGTCAAATATTGTTTAAATTTTTCTGTTGCAAAATATCCAACTGATCCAAGAAAAACTAATGCTATAAATGATAAGTTTATTCTCCATTGTTCATCATTTGGATACATTCCATAAATAAATCTTTTTAACCAAATTTTTATATAAGTCCAGCAAGCACCGCTTCCGGTACATGCCTCTTTGTTATCTCCAGAAATATTAGCATCTAAAAACATCCAGCTAATAACTGATGGAATTGATTTAATTATTACAAATATAATAAATAAAGATAAAATAGCATTTAAACTGCTTGTATTTATATTCTTATTCAATAAATCTAATTGTTTTATTCCTGAATATTCAATTCTTATAAAATGTAAACCAATGAATCCTAAAACTAATGGTAAAATAAAACCTATAGAACCAGGTAAAAATGAAGTTATGTTTATATTAAAAAATGAATTTAAAAATACATCAAAGATACTAATAAATAATAAGAAAATACCTACATATAAATATGTATATAAATTATTTTTATTTGGTGATAAAAAATTAATTTTATTCATTATTTTTCTTTAATTGCTATTTTTTTATTGTACCAATTCATCAATATAGAAATTGAAATACTTAGAGATAAATAGGTTAACATTGTAATAGACACAATCTCAATTGCTCTTCCAGTTTGCATTAAGGCAGTACCAGCAAAAACTAAAACTAGATCTGGGTAAGCTATAGCGGCAGCTAATGAAGAATTTTTTGTAAGATTTAAATATTGATTAGTAGTCGGTGGAATTATTATTCTTAAAGCTTGCGGCATAACTACTAGTTTTAAAACTTGATTTGGAGTTAAGCCTATAGAAGCCGCAGCTTCTTTTTGACCTTTTCCAATTCCTTGAATACCTGCTCTTACACATTCTGCAATAAATGTTGCTGTATAGAGAGACAATGCAAGAGCTAGTGCAATTAATTCAGGTGGTAATCCAACACCTCCGTCAAAAGTAAATGAGGTTATTGCCAATTGTTTTAGAACGGGAACCTCAAATGACAACCTAGTTCCGCCTATTAAAAAACTTAAGAGTGGTAAAATTAATAATAATCCAATTGAAATTAACAAAACTGGTGTTTGTTTACCCTCAGTTTCTTGTTTTTTTTTAGAGTAAATTCTAATGAAAATGATAGATATTATTGCAGCTATTAATGAATAAATAAAAATATCTAAATTATTCCATACAAATGCAGGTACAAAAAAACCTTTTATTGTTAAAAAAAATACACCTAATATAGGTTCTGCTTTCTCAGGTAATGGCAAAGCTCTTAATGCAGCAAAATACCAAAAAAATATTTGTAATAATAAAGGAATATTTCTAAAAAATTCCACATAAACAGTTGCACTTTTTTTAATAAGATAATTCGGAGATAATCTTGCAATTCCAACAATAATACCAATTACAGTTGCTATTATTATTCCTATAACCGAAACTAAAATAGTATTCAGTAAACCTACTAGATATGCTCTAAAATAAGAATGAGAACCATCATATTCAATTAAAGAAAATTGTACATCGAAAGAAGATTCTTGAGATAAAAATCCATAACCAAAAGTTATTCCTCTATTATCCATATTTACTTGCGCATTATAAGTGAAAAATCCAAATACCAGGATTACCGCTAGCAATGTAAGTAACTGAGGTAATATTTTTTTATAATTAAAATTCACAATTCAATAAAATTTATAAAAAAAAGGGCTAGAAAAATCTAGCCCTTTTTAATTAATTATTAGATATAAATTATCTAGCAGGTGGTACGTAAAGTATTCCGCCTTTAGTCCATAATTCATTAGGACCTCTGTCAGGTAGAATTCCTGTGTCAGCTATATTTCTTTTGTAGCTTTCACCGTAGTTACCAACTTGTTTGATAATTCTTAAACTCCAATCGTTATCTATACCTAAAGCAGCACCTAATTCACCTTCTGCACCAACTAATCTTTTAATAGCTGGGTTTTCAGAAGTTTTCATAGCATCTGCATTTCCTGAATTAACACCATATTCTTCAGCTTCTATCATAACGTTTAGAGACCACCTTACGATATCTTCCCATACAGAATCACCTTGACGAACAACAGGACCTAAAGGCTCTTTTGAAATCGTTTCAGGTAAAACTACGTGATCATCGGGATTAGACAATTTAGTTCTTTGAGCTGCTAAACCAGATTTATCAGTAGTGTAAGTATCACATCTTCCAGAGTCATAAGCGGCAACAACTTCGTCAGCTTTTTCAAAAGCTACTGGCTCATACTTGATTCCTTTTGAATTAAAGAAGTCTCTCATATTAAGCTCTGTTGTTGTTCCAATGTTAGTGCAAGCAGAAACTCCATCTTTAAAATCATTCACTGATGTCATTCCTGAACTTTTTCTAACCATGAAACCTTGACCATCATAGAAGTTTACTCCTACGAAAGTAAGACCAATGTCAGCATCTCTAGAAAGTGTCCATGTAGTGTTTCTTGATAAGATGTCTATCTCGTTAGATGTTAAAGCAGTAAATCTTTCTTTAGCACTTAGCGGAGTAAATTTAACTTTACTTGCATCACCTAGTACTGCAGCAGCTACAGCTCTACATACATCAACGTCAACACCAGTCCAATTTCCCGCAGCGTCAGCATTAGAAAATCCTGGAAGACCTTGAGAAACTCCACATCTCACAAAACCTTTTTTCTGAGTGTTTTTTAGAGTTTTAGACTTCCCAGCGGCCATAGTTTCAGTTGTAAAAGCAAATAGAACCGCAAATACAGCAACTAAAGAAGTTAATTGTTTTATTAATTTAAACATTATTTCTTCCTCTTGTTATTATTTATTTGTTAACAAATAATTCAAAACTTAATTTGAATTGTCATAAGTAAAGCAGAAACTTTACTTTTCATCAATAACAAAAAATGGACTAAACTAGTCAAAAATGGCGCGCCCTGGAGGATTCGAACCTCCGACCCTTGGTTTAGAAAACCAATGCTCTATCCAGCTGAGCTAAGGGCGCAATTTATTAGATTTATAATACTTAATTAATTTTTGAAAAGGAATTTTTTAAACAAAATAAATATTGTTAATAACTCAATTCTTCCAACTATCATAAATATAATTAGAGTAAATTTAGCAAAAATACTTAAATTGTAAAAATCAAATTCACTAACTCCATACATTGGTGAGTTTACAGTATTCATTATTGTAAGTATTCCAATTTTAAAAGCATTTTCTAAGTGAATTTCAGAAATTGTTAGCAATAAAGTTATCGAAAATAAAGAAATAACAAAAATTATTATTGTTAAAAAATACTTATTGATATCTGTTTTATTGGTATTTGAATTAGTTAACGAAACTTTATTCAAGTAAATCTGATTTGGTTTTGAATGAGAAAGTAAATTATTTAACGAAAATTTAATTAAAGATAAAACTTTAATTACTCTTAATCCAGAACTTGTTGAAAAGAAAGAGCCACCAATAATAACTAAAATCAAAAAAATAAATGATAAGTTTTTAGGTGAATCTTCAAATGAAATTCCTAAATTTGATACACTGCTAGTTATAGAAACCAATATAGTTAAAAAATTATTATCAGAACTAAAAAAAATGAAAATAAATGAAATAATAATAAAAAGATAAATAATTAAATAAAAATCTTCGTTTAAATAATTAATATTTCTTTTCTTAAAAAAAAATAAATTATATGTAAAAAATAAACTAAAATATGAAAATAAGATTGTTATAGATAATATAATTTTGCTTACGTCAGTAACAAATAAGTTGTCAAAATTGTTCATAGATAAAAATCCACCTGATGAAATAATGGTTAAAGAAAAATTAAAAGCATCAAAATTTCTTAGATTTATTAATTTAAGCAATAAAAAGATAACTAATGTAAGAAAAGTATATAAAATTATTATTTTTAATGACTGCTTTGAAATTTCAGATGAATTAAAAGATATATAATTAGTTACTGATTTTTTTAAATTTTCATCAAATATATCTATTAACAAGAGTAATGAAAAAAGGAAATATAATCCTCCTATCCACTGTGATGTAGATCTCCACAAAATTAAACTTGTATCGATTTGTTTAATATTATCAAAAATAGTAAATCCTGTTGATGTAAATCCCGATATTGCTTCAAAATAACAATGTAAAAAAGATGCATTATATAAGCTAAAGTAGAATGGTATTGAAATAATTAATGGAAAAAAAAGGTAACCAAATAAAACTGTAATTATTTTTTCATATATTATAATTTTTTTAAATTTAATTTTTTTAAAAAAAATAGAAAGTAATCCTAAAATTATAGAAATTAAAAAAGTACATGTGTAAGAATCGACATTCAATAAAATATTAAAATAGTAAGAATAAATTATATTAAAAAAAGAAAAAATACTTATCAATATTAGAAAGCAACCGATATATATTAAGCTAAACCTACTCATTAAAATTAGATCGAGCTAATTCTAAACATATTTTCTACTGTTGGTAATTGGTCTCTTTTAGATAAAAGAATGACTATATCATTTTTTTTAAAAACATATTTAGATGAAGGTAAAATTATTTCTTTTCCTCTGACTATGGAGCCTATTCTTATTTCATCAGGTAAATCAGAATTTTTTAATTCTTTATTAACAAGTTCGGAAGATTCAATTATTTCAGCTTCTATAACTTCATATTCGCCGTTTAAAATAGTATAGGCATTTTCAATAGTGCCTTTGTGGACATGTTTTAAGATACTTGAAACAGTGTTCATTCTTGGGTCAATTAAGTCGTCAATATTAAGCGATGATTGTAACAATGAATAGTTTGGTTTGTTTATTAAGGCCATAGTTCTTTTGTCTTTAGAGAATTTTTCTATCAAAATACTAACCATTAAATTATTTTCGTCATCATTGGTTAGAGCCAGTACTGTTTCAACATCCTCTAAATTAGCTTCATTTAAAACATCTTCATCCAATCCATCACCGTTTATAACTATTGAATTATTTAATTCATTTGCAATTAATTCTGCTCTATTTTTATCTTTTTCAATTATTTTTACTCTAGCGTCTTCAAATGATTGTTCGATATTTCTTGCCAAATTAAAACCTATATTGCCACCTCCAATAATAAGAATTTTATTAGAAATTTTTTCATTGTGACCAAATACTTTTAAAGTTTCTTGTATTTTGTTTGAATTAACCATTACATAAGCTTTATCATTGTGTTTAAGGGAATCATTTTTTTTTAAAATTAGAAATTTATCATCTCTAACCACTCCTAGAATATATGCATTTAGTTTTGGAAATTTTTTAGTTAAATCGTTTAATTTAATTCCATATATTGCACATTTTTCGTCAATTAAGATTTCTAATAATCTAATTTTATTATCAGCAAAAGGAACATTGTCTAAAGCTCCAGGAGCTTCTAGTTTTCTTTGAATTGATTTTGCTATTTCGATTTCAGGAGATATTACATAATCAATAGGTAAATTTTCTTTATTAAATAAACTTGAAAATTTAGGGTCAAGATATTCTTGAGATCTTATTCTAGCTATTTTTTTTGGGACTTTAAAAATTGAATACGCTATTTGACATATTAACATATTAATTTCATCATTTCTTGTTACGGCAATTATCATATCCGCATCATTTGTATTAGCTTTATCAAGAACAGATGGTGATGTAGCCTTTCCAACAATAGCTTTAATATCTAATGATTCATTGATCTTTTGAATATCTTCACTAGATTGATCTATAATAGTAATAGAGTGGTTTTGTTCACTTAAAAGTTTTGCAATAGTGAACCCGACTCTTCCAGCTCCACAAATAATAATATTCATTAATTTAAATCTTTGACTCCTAAAATTCTTAATTTTCTATGTAAAGCTGATCTTTCCATTCCTACAAATTTTGCGGTTTTTGAGATGTTTCCTCCAAATTTTTTTAATTGCGAAACTAAATATTCTCTTTCAAAAGTTTCTCTAGCCTCTCTAAGTGGTATTGAAAGTGTATCAGTAACTGAAAAATTATCCTCAACAGATTTTGATAAAGATTCTTTAATTATATTTATAATTTTTTCGTTATTCTCACCTGGAGATAAAATAGCAATTCTTTCAATTAAATTTCTGAGCTCTCTTACATTCCCTGGCCAACTATAATTTAATAAATAATTATTATCATTTACTGAAAATGATTTGTAATTGTATGTTTTGCAAATATTTTTAATAAAATAATCAATTAACAAAGGAATATCTTCCACCCTTTTGTTTAAAGGTTCAATTTTAATATTAAAAACATTTAATCGGTGATAAAGGTCTTCTCTAAAATTTCCATTTTTTATCTCTTTAATCATATCTTTGCTATTACAACATATTATTCGTACATCTACTTTAATATCGTGATTGCCATTTAAACGTTTAAACCTTTGATCAATTATTACTCTCAATATTTTTGATTGAGTTTCAAGAGGTATTTCTGTTACTTCATCAATAAGTAAAACTCCACCGGATGCTTTTTCTAAAGCTCCATAAGTTATATATCCATCTACTTTTTCTTCGCCAAATAACTCTAATTCATATTTTTTAGCATCTAATAGTGCTCCGTTAATAATTATAAAAGTACCATTTTTTCTTTTTGAATTTTTGAAGATCTTTCTAGAAATTAATTCTTTTCCAGAGCCAGTTGGTCCACTAATAAACACTCTACTTTCTGATTGCGATAGCTTTTGTATTTGATCTCTGATTGAAGTTATATTCGTGCTTTTTCCTATCAATTCAAACGAATGAAATAATTTACTATTTAAATTTTTATTTTCATTTTTTAAATTAAAATTTTCTACAGCTCTATTTACAAAATTAAGTAATCTTTCTTTATCAAAAGGTTTTTGGATAAATTCAAATGCACCAGATTTAAGCGAATTGACTGCCATTTCAATATTAGCATGACCTGAGATCATTATAACTGGAATATCTGTATTTTTCTTTTTTATATGATCTAATAGTTGAATTCCATCGTTGTCGCCTTTATCTAATTTCACATCAATTATTGCAACATCTGGAAGTTTATTATCTATTTCAGCTAACGCTTGATTGAAATTAGCTGCCAATCTAGTTTTGTAACCAGACTCATTAATTAATTCATCTAGTATCAATCTTATGTCTGAATTATCATCTACTATTAATATTTCTGCTGACATATGTTAAATTATTTATTTGGAATAATTATCTGAATTTTAGCTCCATTTTCTTGATTTATAAAATTTATAGATCCATTGTGATCACTAATAATTTTATCCACTATAGATAAACCTAAACCTGTACCTTTCTCTTTTGTTGTAAAATATGGTTTAATTAAATCTTTAGTTTTTTTATTTTTAAATCCTATTCCAGAATCCAATAAGTTGATTATTATATAGTCTCTTCTACCTCGTATTTCTATATCTATATTTTTATCTATTTTATAGCCTTTTTGCGACTTTTCATGAATGCTTTCTATAGAATTTTTAATTAAATTAAAAAATAATCTATTAAATTGTTCGTAGTCAAAATTTGCATAACTATTTTTAGATAAGTGATTAATAAGTTTTATTTTTATATTGGGATCAATTTTATTTAATAAATTAATATTTTCACTAATTACTTCATAAAGATTATTTTTTTTTATTAATGGTTTTGGCATTCTTGCAAAATCAGAAAATTCATTAACAAGATTCTCTATTTGCTTAATTTGTTTTTGAATAGTTTTAAGATTTTCTTGATATTTATTTTTTTTAGACTCATCAATATTTTCTAAATATTTAGATTTAAGATTATCTATAGTAAGTTGTATAGGTGTTAATGGGTTTTTAATTTCATGAGCTAATTTTCTTGCTACATTTTCCCAAGCTTCATGTCTTTCAGAAGTTAATAATTTTTTTTGTTGATTTTTAAGTTTATCAATCATGAGATTAAAGTTTTTATTTAATAATTCCATTTCTTTATCAGCTTTAACTTCAGGAACCTTTGTATCCAAGTTTCCTTTTCCAATACTGACTGAAGCTGTAATAAGGTTATTGATTGAAATAAAAAATCTTGATGAAAATCTTATGGCTATTGTAATTGAAAGAAACAGCAGTAAAGTTACTAAAGATATATATATTAGTACAAAAGAAATTCTTATTCCAAGGCCTTGATTTTCAACAGTATAGTAAAAGTTAACTGCTTCTTCAGATTTAATTAAATATTGAGATATATTTTTATCAATAAATTTTACCACATATAAATAAATGTTCTCATAATTAGTTAGTTTTATTACTGCTGCAGATTTATTTTCAAATGTATTAATAATTTTTAAAGGTCTTTCATCATTTAAAACCATTTTTATAGCTCTATCCTCAATTCTTTTATAAAAAGAGTTGCTGGCTGATTGAATTAAATTTCCTTTGCCATCAATCAAATGCAATTGGTCAATATCACGAATTACTCTTTGGGTATTAAGAATAGATTGAAATTTTTTTGGGTTTAAATTCATAAGTTTTGAATATTTATTTAAATCAAAAGCAATAAGTATTATTTCTGACTCAATTTTATTTCTTTTCTCATCTAGATAATTTTTTGCAATTTCATATGAATTATTAACTGCCATGGTAATTTTTTGATCAAAATATTTTTCAAGTGCAAAAGAAAAAATAAATAAAGAAAATATAGCAATTAACAAAGATGGAATAAGTGTAAATAACGCAAAAGAAATTATATATTTTCTATTTGCTACTGATCCTCTTACATTTATATTATTTTTTATAGAATTTCTAATATCTATAAAAATTAATATAAAAAAAAATATTAATAAAACGAAATTAAATATTAATAGATTTTGTAAATTATTATCATTTAATTCAATAAAGCTTTTACCTATAAATGTTAAAAATGTAATAAAAGCTAAAGAAAGTGTAACAATAAAAATTGTAATTATGAAAAAATTTCTTTTTAACAAAGCTAACATAATTTAAAAATACATTAAAAATATTGAAAATAAATACATGAGTAATTGTTTTATACTATTAGCAGCCGGTAAAAGTAAGAGATTTAAATCAAATACTCTAAAACAGTTCACAAATTATAAAAATATACCTTTATTCATGCATTCAATTGATAAAGCTATAAAATCAAATTTGTTCAAAAATATAGTGCTTGTTACTAATAATAAAATCAAACTAAAAAACAAAAAAGTTAAAATTATAAAAGGAGGAAAAGAAAGATATCAATCATCTCAAAAAGCACTTGAATATATTAAAAATAAAAAATTTAAATATGTTTTTATACATGATGCAGCAAGACCTAATTTTTCTATAAATCTATTAAAAAATTTAAAAAAACACTTAAAAAAAAACAAAGCAGTAGTTCCATATATTAATACTGATAATTCTACTAAATATAATTATAGAAATAAGGTAATTAATTTAAGAAGAGAAAAAGTTTTATTAACTCAAACCCCTCAATGTTTTGAATTTAAAACTTTATATAATTTATCAAAAAATAATAATAATCTTGTAACTGATGAGGCAACTTTATTTTTAAACAATAATAAAAAGATAAAATTTATCAAAGGTGAAGAAACAAATATAAAAATAACAAAACAATCAGATCTACATAAATCTCCTATGAAAACGTTTTATGGTATAGGATTTGATATTCATAGGTTAATTAAAAATAAGAAATTATATCTTGGTGGTATCAAAATTCCATATCATTCAGGTTTAAAAGGTCATTCAGATGGAGATGTTATACTTCATTCTATCATTGATGCACTTCTTGGAGCTCTAAGAAAAAAAGATATCGGCTCTTTATATCCAAGCAGCAAAAATAAGTTTAAAAATATTAGATCTCTAAAAATGCTTGTTCCTGTAATTTCGATACTTAAGGATAATAATTTTTATATCAACAACCTGGATATTAATTTAATTTGCGAAAAACCAAAAATTTCAAAATATAGAAATAAAATAATAAATTCTTTATCAAAATTAATGTATATAGATAATAATATTATAAATCTTAAAGGTAAAACTGTAGAAAAGTTAGGATTGATAGGAAAAGAAAATGCTATTGCTTGTGAAGCGATAGTTTCAATTAATAAATATGAATAAAATAAATTTTTTACTTGTTACATTATTTGGTATTGGAAAACTAAAAAAAATACCAGGTAGCTATGCTTCATTAGTAACAACTATATTTTTATTCTTTTTATTTCACGTATTTAATTTTTCACCAAATATAGTTTTAATTGGAGTTATAGTTGTATTTATAATTTCTCTTTACGCTGTAAATATTTTTATTAAAGACTTAGATAATAAAGATCCAAAAGAAGTGGTAATTGATGAATTTATAGGACAATCTATACCTATATGTCTTTATGAAATCGCCCACGTAGGAGCAAAAGAAACCGGTCAAGTATTAACTTTTTATTTCATAATGTTTATTCTATTTAGAATTTTTGACATCATTAAACCCTACCCTGTTAGCTATTATGATAAAAACTTTAAAAATAGTTTTGGCGTTATTATGGATGATGTCTGTGCTGGATTATATGTTGTTGCTGTTCTTGTTTTATATATGGTGATTACTTCATGAAAAAACTATCTCAAAAAATAGTTAAATTATTAATTAAAAAGAAGCTAAAAATTTCTTTTGCAGAGTCTTGTACAGGTGGTTTACTTTCAAGTGCAATAACTTCAATTAGTGGTTCTTCAAAGGTTTTTACTCTTGGATTAGTTACTTATTCAAATCAAGAAAAAATTAACATTCTTAAAGTTCATAAAAGAATAATAATGAAACATGGTGCTGTAAGTTATGAAACTTGTTTATCTATGGTTAAAAATTTAAACAAAATTAGCAAAACTAATATTTCTGTCTCAATAACTGGTGTTGCTGGACCTAAAGGTGGTACTAAGCAAAAACCTGTTGGTTTAGTCTTTATAGGCATAAAAAAAGGCAACAAAACTTTGGTTAAAAAATGCCTATTCAAAAATAAAAACAGAAACTCAATTCAAAGATCTACGGTGAATAAAGCTTTAAATTTAATTTTAAGTTTTGCTAAATAGATCTTCTGCCCTTTTTTGAAAAGCATCAGCTATTTTGTCTAATCCAAACTGGAAAGATTTAGTCATGACTATATTTAAAAAATCATTTTTTAATTCAAAATCAACTTCAAATGAAATTTCAGTAACTTTGTCTTCTTCTTTAAAATACCATTTATTTTCTAGATATTTTAATGGTCCATCAAGATTAGTTACATAAATAGAATCTTTTTTTTTATTAAATTTCACATCACTTTTATAAGTATCTTTAAAAGGCCCTTTTCCAATAGTTAGATCAGCAACTATTAATAATAAGTCATCCTTCTCATTTCTTTCATAAACTTTTGAATCTAAACAGAATGGAACAAAATCTGGATATTTTTCTATATCAAGAACAAGATCTATTAACTGTTCTTTTTTACATTCGATTAATCGTTTAACTGATGCTTTGGCCACTAGTCTGATTTATTCTATTTTTTTGAAGAACGGCAAAATCTTCATCGGCATGATAAGAAGATCTTGTTAGTGGTGATGAAGAAACTAATAAAAATCCTTTTGATACAGCTATTGTTTTTAATTCATCAAATTCTTCAGGTTTGTAATATCTGTCTAGAGGATGATGTTTGGCAGAAGGTTGTAAATATTGTCCTATGGTTAAAAAATCAACTTCAGCAGATCTTAAATCATCCATAACTTGTAAAATTTCATCTTTGTTTTCACCTAGTCCAACCATTATCCCTGATTTTGTAAAAATATTTTTATTTATCTTTTTTACGTTCTTTAAAAGTTCAACCGAAGCAAAATATCTAGACCCAGGCCGAACTTGTCTATAAAGTCCTGGTACAGTTTCAATATTATGATTAAAAACATCAGGAGCTGCTTCAACTACTTTTTTATATGACTCACCTTTCCTTAAAAAGTCAGGTGTAAGCACTTCTATCGTTGTTGAAGAATTTAGTTTTTTTATTTCATTTATTACTTCAAAAAAATGATTAGCACCTCCATCATTAAGGTCATCTCTATCAACAGATGTAATTACTGCGTGTTTTAAATTTAGCTTTTTAACAGCATTTGCAATTTTATACGATTCGAATGGATCGAGAGATTTAGGTTTTCCAGTTATTACATCACAAAATGCACAAGCTCTAGTGCATGTGTTGCCCATAATTAAAAAAGTAGCATGTCTCTTGCTCCAACATTCTGTTATATTTGGACAATTTGCTTCCTGGCATACTGTTGCCAAATTATTTTTGTTAACTATTGTTTTTGTTAAGAAAAATTCTTTACTATTTGAAAGTTTAGATCTTATCCAATCAGGTTTTTTTTTAATTGGATTTATTGGTTTATTAATTTTTTCAGGATGTCGAGGTCTATTTCTTTTTTCCATTATCTTTTATAATATAAGTAGTCTCACCTTCTTTTCCAAATAAAAATTTTTCTCTTATTAAAATTTCAATAAAATCTAAATCAATATTATCAGTTAATAGTGAATTTTTATGTTCCAAATTTACTATTTTTTCGCTGAGTTCTTTTTGATCTATTTCAAGTTTGTTATAAAAATCTTTTTTTTCAAAATAAGAAATTAAACCTCTATTGCCTTCTAACAAATTAAAGAAAAAATAAATAATTAGAAATGTTATAATAAGTATGAAGTAATTCTTTTTTAACTTATCTATCATTAAGTAACTTTATTCATTTTAGAAGATTTTCCAAGTTCCTCTTCTATACGAATAAGTTGATTATATTTTGATACTCTTTCTGATCTGGCTAAAGAGCCAGTCTTAATTTGATTAGAATCGGTTCCAACGGCTAAATCAGCAATAAAAGTATCTTCACTATCTCCCGATCTATGTGAAATAATTGTTTTATAGCCAATTAATTGCGCAAATTTAATAACTTCTAAAGTTTCAGTAACTGTTCCTATTTGGTTTAATTTAATCAATATTGAATTTGCAGATAAATTTAAAAAACCTATTTTCAATCTCTCAAGATTAGTAACAAAAAGGTCGTCTCCAACAATTTGGATCTTATTTTTTGTTTTGGTTAAAAATTTAGTCCATGCGGACCAATCATTTTCGCCAAAAGGATCTTCAATAGATTTTATCTTATATTTATTAATTAAATTGAGATATTTTTTAATTGATTGATCAACTGATATATATTTTTTAGAATGAATTGAATATTTGTTCTTTTTTATTAATTCGTTAGCCGCAACATCAAGGCATATGGATACTTCTTTTCCGTTTGTAAATCCTGCTTTTTTTATAGCTTGCACTATAAGTCTTAAAGCACTTTCGTTATCACTTATCATTGGAGCAAATCCGCCTTCGTCTCCTACCGAAGTTGAGTGACCCATTTTTTTAATAAGAGATCTTAAACTGTTAATTACAAGGAAACATATTCTTACTCCTTCAGCAAAAGATTTTACATTATCAGGCCTGATCATAAATTCTTGAATACGGAGACCGTTATTTGCATGCGCTCCTCCATTAATTATATTCATTAAAGGATAAGGAAGTTTAAAATTTTTCTTAACAATAAAACTTTTATAAAGGGGTATCTTTTTAATTTTGGATGATAATTTTTTAACAGCCATTGATATAGCTAGTATAGCATTAGCACCTATTTTACTTTTTTGTTTAGTTCCATCTAGTTTTATTAAAATATGATCTATTCTTTCTTGGTTGTGGATATTTTGATTTTTTAATTTTTTAGATATTTCTTTGTTTATAAAAGAGACAGGTTTAAAAACACTTTTTCCTAAATATTTTTTGTTTGATTTGTCTCTTTTTTCATAAGCTTCATAAGTTCCTGTAGATGCTCCTGATGGACAAATAGAAGATGCACTTAAATTTTTTGAGAAAACTTCAGCCTCAATCGTTGGGTTTCCTCTACTATCAAAAACTTGTCTTGCTATAACTTTGGTGATTTTGCTCATTAATTATTTTTTAATTAATTTATCAATTTCTACTATTTGATTAATTAATGCGTCCAATTTATTCAATGGAACCATATTAGGTCCATCTGAAGGTGCATTATCTGGATCTTGGTGAGTTTCTAAAAAAATAGCCGCTACTCCAACTGCTGTAGCTGCTCTAGATAAGTATTCAACAAATTCTCTTTGACCACCACTTTGTTCTCCTAAGCCTCCAGGTTGTTGGACTGAATGTGTTGCATCAAATACTATTGGATATCCATTTTTTGCCATTATAGGAATTGATCTCATATCTGATACTAAAGTGTTATAACCAAAACTTGCACCTCGTTCCGTTACTAAAATATTATCATTACCTGAATCAGATATTTTTTTTGTAACGTTAACCATGTCCCATGGTGCTAAAAATTGACCTTTTTTTATATTTATAATGTTATTTGTTTTTGCGGCTGCTATTAACAAATCAGTTTGTCTACATAAAAATGCTGGTATCTGTAAAACATCAATATGAGGCGCTACAACAGAACATTGTTGTTCATTATGCACATCTGTTAGAATTGGAATATTTAATTCTTTTTTAATTTTATCAAATACAGGTAAAGATTTTTCTAATCCTGCTCCTCTATTTCCTTTAATGCTAGTTCTATTAGCTTTATCAAAAGAAGTTTTATAAATAAATCCAATACTATATTTTGATGCAATTTCTTTAATTTTTCCAGCCATGTCCATAGCATGCTGTTCGGTTTCAAGTTGACAAGGACCAGCTATTAAACAAATTCTATTTTTGTTTGATATTTCTATACCATTACAATTGACTATTTTATTTTCCATTAAATGATTTTGCTGCCTTAATAAATGAAGAGAATAATGGATGCGGTGATAAAGGTCTAGATTTAAATTCTGGATGAAATTGAACGCCTATAAACCATGGATGATTTTTAAGCTCTATAATTTCTGGTAAATTATTATCTGGTGACATTCCTGAAAAAATTAATCCTTTTCTTTCAAATTGATTTTTAAGATTGTTGTTAACTTCATATCTATGTCTATGTCTTTCTTTAATTGAATTTGATTTATAGATTTTTTTTATGGCAGAATTATTTCTTAATTTAGCCTCATATAAGCCTAATCTCATTGTTCCACCTAAATCTTTATCAGTACCTTTGATAATTTTTCCATCTTTATTCCATTCATTAATTAAACCTACCACTGGGTAACAGTTTATATCTAATTCAGTTGAGCCTGCTTTTTTTATTTTTAGTTTGTTTCGTGCATATTCAATAATTGCCATTTGCATTCCAAAACATATTCCTAAAAATGGTATTTTTCTTTCTCTAGCATATTTTATTGCAGAAATTTTTCCTTCTGTTCCTCGTTTACCAAATCCACCAGGTATTAATAATCCAGAAACATTCTTAAGTTTTTCTGTTATTTGATTGGGTTTTAGCTTGTCAGATTCAATTCGCACCAAATTTACTTTAATTTTGTTTGAAATGCCTCCATGTGTAAGCGCCTCATCTAAAGATTTATAAGCATCTTTTAAATTTACATATTTTCCAATAATTGCAATATTAATTGTCTTTTTTGTATTTAAAGTAATTTTTGTAATTTTCTTCCATGGTAATAAATTTGCTCTTTTTTTGGATTTTAATTTAAAATAACTTAAAACTTGTTTATCAAGTTTTTGATTAAAAAAACTAATTGGTGCTTCGTAAATTGTTCTTACATCAACGGTTTCAATTACATTTTGAATAGGAACATTGCAAAATAAAGATATTTTCTTTCTTTGATCTAACGATATTGACTTTTGAGATCTACAAATAATTATGTCTGGCTGAATACCTATACTTCTTAATTCTTTAACCGAATGTTGGGTTGGCTTTGTTTTTATTTCATCAGAAGATTTCAAAAAAGGAACAAAAGTTAAATGAATAAATAATGTTTTTGATTTTCCATGTTCGTTTGAAAATTGTCTTATTGCTTCAACAAATGGAAGACTCTCAATATCTCCTACGGTTCCACCAATTTCGCATATGACAAAATCTTCATTTGAAATATCTTTCTTAATAAATTCTTTAATTCTATCTGTAATATGTGGAATTACTTGAACTGTTTTACCAAGATAACCTCCTCTTCTTTCTTTTTTAATTATGTCACTATAAATACGACCTGTTGTAATGTTGTCAGATTTTTTTGATGATATATTTGTAAATCTTTCATAATGACCTAAATCTAAATCGGTCTCAGCTCCATCGTCTGTTACAAAGACTTCTCCATGTTGAAAAGGACTCATTGTTCCTGGATCAACATTTAAATATGGATCCATTTTTCTTATTCTAACTTTATACCCTTGTGATTTTAATAAATAGGCTAGCGAAGCTGATGATAATCCTTTTCCTAATGATGAAACCACGCCGCCAGTGACAAATATATATCGCGCCATGGAATTATGTTATAGCCACATAATTAAAAAATTAAAAGTATTAATTTTTATCTTCTGGAACTTTTGGTGCATCATCTGTATTTTTCTCGATTTTATCGATTACAGATATTGTTGGGGTTAATTCACTTCTTGATAGTATTGTTAAAGTCAAGCTACAAAGTATAAATAACGTTGCAACAATTGCTGTTGCTTTTGTCAAAAAATTACCAGCTGATCTTGAAAACATAAAGTTATCTTGGGAAACACCTATACCAAGTGCTCCTCCTTCAGATTTTTGAAACAAAACTAAAATAACCAAAATTATAGCAAGTATAATATTTATAATTAATATTGTATTTTCCACGAGGTCTAATTAATTGATTTTTTTATTATATCAATGAATTTTTTTGCACTTAAAGATGCTCCTCCAATAAGAAAACCATTTATCTCTTTTATTTGAGCTAGTTCCCTTACATTTTTGGGATTAACAGAACCTCCGTACAATATTTTGGTATTTATTGATTTTTTCAATTTAGCTAAAATTTTTTTAATATTATTTATATTTCTACTTAATTCTGAATTTTTAGGAATTATACCTGTGCCAATAGACCAAACAGGTTCATATGCTATTATAATATTTTCAAATTTTTTAATTCCTTTTAAGCCTTTAGTTAATTGTTTTTTTAATACTTTGTAAGTATTTTTTTTTCTCTTCTCAGATAATTCTTCACCAATACAATAAATTATTATTAAATTTTCTTTTATCGCTGAGTGTATTTTTTTATTTATAATTAAATCAGATTCTCCAGTATTTCTATTTTCCGAATGTCCTAAAATAATATATTTTGCTCCAGTAGATTTAATTAATTTTGCATTTATAGATCCTGTAAAAGCACCATAATCAGAATTTGAGTGACAGTTCTGAGCTCCTATAGATATATTTGATTTTTTTATATTATCATAAAAAGTTTTAAGCAAAGTATAAGGTGGACAATATATAATTTTGTGTTTTTTGTATTTTTTGAGTTTTGATAGACTTATTAAAGATGTGGAATTATCAATATCCGCTTTATTTCCATACATTTTCCAATTTGCAACAAAATACATATTATTATTTGTCATAAAGATTAATTTAATTTATAGGTTTGTTTTTTATAGTTCAATAAATAAACAATTTAAAGAATATGTTAAATAAATTAAGAGGTTTTTCAAATTCAAAATTAGCTGGTGTTTTAATAGCTATAATTATTGTCCCATTTGTATTTTGGGGAATGGGTAGTGTTTTTAGCGGAGGCAACACAAATAATATTGCTAAAATAAATAATAAAACTATCTCTACTAAAGATTTTATGAAATACATCAATCAAACAAGGATGGATGCCTCATACATAAAAAAAAATATAAATAATAATGTTATAGAAAATGCAATATCTAAAATAGTTTCAATGAAATTGCTTGATATGGAAATCAATGACTTAAATATTTTGATATCAGATAAAACTTTGGCAAGCAAAATAAAAAATAATGAAATTTTTTTGGATGATAAAAAAAATTTTTCTAGAATTAAATATGAAAAATTTTTATTAGAAAATAATTTAGCAGCTCCAGATTTTGAAATAAGATTTAAAAATGAATTACTAAAGAAAAAATTATTTTATTATGTTGGAGGAGGCATAAAATCTCCTTACTTTTTAAATAACAAGATGTATATTAATAAAACTAAAGAAGTTGAGATTGATTATTTCAATCTAGATACTGTTTACGATACAAAAACATCAGAAACAGAAATTGATCAATTTATTAAAGATAATGAAGAAAATCTTAAAGAAGAATTAATAGACTTTTCATATGCTAAAATAACACCTTCAAATTTAATTGAAATTGATGAATTTAATAAAGAATTTTTTAAAAAAATTGATGATATTGAGAATAGTATTTTAAATGGATCTAATATCGGAGATATACAAAAAAAATATAATCTAAAATTAGAATATTTTAATAATTATAATAATGATGATGATGAAGATGGAATATTAAAAGAAATTTACAAAAAAAAAAATGATGATAAAATTCAATTGATTGATAAAAATGATTATTATCTTCTATTTGAAATCTCCAAGATAGAGAAAATCTTACCTAGTAAAACTGACTTAAATTTTATTAACAGAGTAAAAGAAAATTTAGTTCTTAAGAAAAAATATGAATATAACAAAGATTTATTTCAAAAAATTCAGGATAAAAAATTAAATGAAGATGAATTTTTAAAAATATCAAATGGTCTTCAAAATATACAAAATATAATTATAAGCTCTCTAGACGATGACAAAGTATTCGACAAAGAGTCAATTAAGTTGATCTATTCGCTACCAATAAATAGTTTTCTTTTAATAACTGATTCTAATAACAAGATATTCCTTGCAAAAATAAATAATATTTTTACTGAAAATTTATCTAAAAATGACATTAATAATAAAGAATATTTGGTAAAATCTAATAGTAAAATAATAGATGAAATCTATAGTTCTTATGATTTATCTTTAAATAAAAAATATAAAGTTAAAGTATATGAAAATACTTTAGACAGAATAAAAAATAATTTTAAATAAATGCTTAATATAAGCTTAGGCAAGTTCAAATCTGAATATTTAAAAAAAAAAAATCAAATTATATATTATTCAATTAAAACTGATGGTGAAAAAGAAATTGAAAATTTGATAAATAATTTTTTAATTGAAAAAAATAGTTTTGTTTTTGAATCTGTTGAAAAAGGTTTTATAAAAGGAAGATATACAATATTTGGAAGGAATCCTGATAAAATATGGGAATTTAATAATAATAATTGCAAATTATTTTACAAAAATAAATCAATAAAACTAAAAGGAAATCCTAAAAAAAATATTGAAAAAATTATTGAAGATTTTAATTTTGATATACCTAAAGGATTACCGTCAATAAGTTCAATTTTATCAGGTTATTTTTCTTATGACATTATTAGATATATTGAGAAAATTCCAAATAACACAAAAAACGATTTAAATATCCCCGATTCAAGAATTTTAAGACCTAGAAATAATATTATTCATGATAACGTTGAAAAAAAATTATATTTTATAGTAAATATTTTTAAAGATGAAAATATAATTGATTTCAATAGAAAATTCTCTCTAATTAACAAACAAATAGAAGAGTTGGTTTTTTTGGCAAATTATAATTATCCGAATTCACCTCTAAATATTAACAAATTATCAAAAATAAAATCAAACATTTCGAAAAATAGATTTATAAACAATGTTAAAAAAGCAAAAAAATACATTAAAATTGGCGATATTTTTCAAGTTGTTCTGAGCCAAAGATTTGAGTGTAAATTAACTAAAAAACCAATCGAAATATACAAAAAGCTTAGAAAAACAAATCCTTCTCCCTTTATGTATTTTTTTAATTTCAATGATTTTCAAATTATTGGGGCTAGCCCCGAAATCTTAGTAAGATTAAGAGATAATAAAATAACAATAAGACCTATTGCTGGAACAAGGCCGAGGGGAAAAAATAAAAAACAAGATCTATTTTTTGAAAAAGATTTATTAAATGATAAAAAAGAATTGTCTGAACACTTAATGCTTTTAGATCTTGGAAGAAATGACACTGGTAAAGTATCTAAAATAAATTCAGTTAAAGTTACTGAAAGTTTTAAAATTGAAAGATACTCTCATGTGATGCATATAGTATCTAATGTTGAAGGATCTTTTAATAATAAATTTACAAAATTTGATACGCTATTATCTGGATTTCCTGCTGGAACAGTTTCTGGGGCACCAAAAATTAGAGCAATGGAAATTATTGATGAATTGGAAAACACTAGAAGAAAAGTTTATGCTGGCGGAATTGGTTATTTTTCAGCAAATGGTGATTTTGATACATGTATAGCTTTAAGAACGGCAATTTCTAAAAATAATAAATTTTTTGTTCAATCAGGTGCTGGAATTGTAGCTGATAGCAAACCTATCAATGAGTTTAATGAAACTGTAAATAAAGCTAAGGCTTTAATTAAAGCGTTAGAATAACTTTATGAAAACAATTTTAATTGATAATTATGATAGTTTTACATTTAATCTTTATCACTATTTATCAATATATTCTCATGTAGATGTAATTAGAAATGACAAGATAGATTCTGTTGAAATAATCAAAAAAAAATACAATAAAATAGTTATATCTCCCGGTCCAGGCTATCCTGACCAAGCTGGAAATTGTCTAAAGATAGTTAAAAAACTTTACAAGAAAATTCCTATCCTTGGTGTCTGTCTTGGTCATCAAATAATTGGACAAGTTTTTGGATCAAAAATAATTCAAGCAAAAAATCTGGTTCATGGGAAAACAAGTAAAATAATTTCTAAAAAAAAAGGAATTTTAAAAAATCTCCCTAAAACATTTGAAGCTACTAGATATCACAGCCTTATTGTAGATAAGAAAACTTTATCAAAAGATCTGTCAATTACCGCAGAAACTAAAAATGGTACAATCATGGGTATTCAACACAAAAATTATAGTGTTCATGGAGTGCAATTTCATCCTGAAAGTATTAAAACGAAATATGGTTTGAAAATTTTAAAAAATTTTATAAAGGAAAAATGAATAAGTTTCTTAAAAAATTACAAAATAAGGAAAATTTAAATTTTGAAGAGAGTAAAAATGCCTTCGAAATATTAATGGAAGGAAAAGCATCTGATCAAGAAATCTTTGATTTTTTAACACTACTATCGTCAAAAGGTGAGGTTTCCGACGAAATAGCTGGTGGAGTTCATGTATTAAGAAATAAATCTAAAAGAGTTAATGTTAAAAATTGCTTAGATACTTGTGGAACCGGTGGTGATGGTAAAAATACACTAAATATATCAACTGCTTCAGCATTACTATTAGCTAGCATGGGAGAGAAAGTTGCTAAACATGGAAATAAGGCTGTTTCTTCAAAATGTGGATCAGCAGATGTTTTAGAGGCATTAAATATTAAAATTAATTTAGAACCAAATGAAATAGAAGAACAGATAAATAATAATAATTTTGGTTTTATGTTTGCTCCTAATTATCATAGTGCAATGAAATATGTGGGACCAACAAGAAAAAAAATAGGCAAAAGAACAATATTCAATATGATAGGTCCATTAAGTAGCCCTGCCCTTGTTGAACGCCAAGTAGTAGGAGTTTTTGATAAAAAATTACTAACAATTTTTGCAAATGCACTAAAAAATTTAAATATTAAATTTGCTTGGATTATAAATAGTGAAGATGGATTAGATGAAATTTCTCCTTATGCCAAAACTAATGTTATGCAATTGAAGAATAACGAAATATCAGATTTAGTAATTGATCCTAAAGAATTAAATGTGAATGCAGATAAATTTGAAAATTTATTAGGTGATGATGCTCAATTTAACGCTGACAAAATGATTGATATCTTTAAAGGTGAAGATAACGATTTTTCAAAAGCTGTTTGTTTAAATGCTGCCGCAGGACTAGTTGTTATGGAAAAACAATTTAATTTTAAAGATTCATATAATGAAGCCAGAGAGTATATTTTAACAGGAAAAACTTACAATCATTTAAAATCATTACAAAATGTCTGAGAATATTTTAAAAAAAATCATAGACAATAAAAAAACCAAAATAAATAATCTTAAAAAAGATATTAGTATAGATTTATTATCTCAAAAAATTATAGAAAATAGCACTTTTATAGATTTTAAAAAAAAAATAATAAATAATTATAATCAAGATAGAATTTCAATTATTGCAGAAATTAAAAAAGCAAGTCCTTCTGCAGGTGTTATTATTAATGATTACAATCCAGTTGATATAGCAAATATATATAAATCAAATAAAGTAACATGTTTATCTGTTTTAACTGAAGAAGATTTTTTTTTGGGTAGTTTCATTCATTTAAGTAAAATTAAACAAAAAATAGATTTACCAATTTTGTGTAAAGATTTTTTCTTTGATAAATTTCAAGTTCATCTTGCCAAAAGCTATGGTGCTGACGCAATTTTAATTATTCTTGCCGGGATCTCTGAGGATGAAGCTAATCAACTTTATGAAGAGGCATTAAATCTAAATATGACAGTAATAGTTGAAGTGCATACGGTTGAAGAAGCAAAAAAATCACTAAATTATACCGAAGCATTAATTGGTATTAACAACAGAAATTTAAAAACATTAAAAACAGATATAAATACAACTTATGATATCTACAATGTATTAATTAACCATGATCAACCTTTAATTTCTGAAAGTGGAATTAAGAATAAGGAAGAGTTGTTAGAAATTAAGAACAAAACTAAAATTAAGACTTTTTTAATTGGTGAATCACTTTTAAAAAACTTAGATAAAAATAATATTTTCTCTGTTTTATAGTTAATTTAGTACTGTATTTATTGACTTTTTTATCTATTGTTAAAATTATAGAACTTTTATAGAACATACATGTACTTAATTTGTTCTATGTTAACAAAAAAACAAAAAAATCTGCTTTTGTTTATCAACAAAAAGTTGAGATCTTCTGGGATATCACCTTCATATGAAGAAATGAAAGATTCTTTAAATCTTAAGTCAAAATCAGGAATTCATAGATTGATTAGCGCTTTAGAAGAAAGAGGATTTATTAAAAGACTTGCTCACAAAGCAAGAGCTTTAGAAGTTGTAAAATTACCTGAAACTGCTTCTGCTAATGATATTTACAATAGTTTTTCTCCCAGTGTCATAAAAGGTGGATTGGATGACACATATTCAAAAAAAAGTGATAGTGGAGATTTGCCTGTTTTAGGAAATATTGCTGCAGGAACTCCTGTTGAAGCTATTCAAAATGAAGTGTCCAGAATACCTCTGCCAAGTAATGTAGAAAAAAATGGAGAATATTTTGGTTTAAAAGTTCAAGGTGATTCTATGATCGAAGCAGGTATTAAAGATGGCGATACTGTAATTGTAAAAAAGACAGATACTGCAGATAACGGAAAAATTGTAGTAGCATTAATAGATGATCACGAAGCTATGCTAAAAAGAATTAGACGAAAAGGCAAGACAGTTGCTTTGGAAAGTGCTAATAGAAATTACGAAACAAAAATTTTTGGTCCAGATAGAGTTAAAATTCAAGGAATACTTGTTTCTTTATATAGAAAATTTCAATAAAATAGTTTAAACATTTTAGATGTCAAAAGTAGCAACTCGATTTGCTCCATCACCAACAGGTCCATTACATATAGGAGGTGTAAGAACAGCTTTATTCAATTGGTTATTTTCAAAAAACCAAGGTGGAAAATTCTATTTAAGAATTGAGGACACGGATAAAGAAAGATCAAAAGATGAATATAAAAATCAAATAATTAATTCTTTAAAGTGGATTGGAATAAATCATGATGGCGATGAATATATACAATCGTCAAAAATTAATGATCACATTAAAGTTGCTGAAGAACTACTAATAACAGGTAATGCTTATAAATGCTATTGTTCTATTAAAGAAATTGAAGAACAAAAGAAAAGAGCCAAGCAAAGAAAACTTCCTTATACATATAATAGAAAGTGTAGAGGTTTAGAAGAAAGTGATTCTAATAAAGATACTAAACCTGTCATTAGGTTTAAGAGTAAAACTGAAGGCATTTCCTCTTTAAACGATTTAGTGCAAGGTAATGTGGAAATAGAAAATATTACAATAGAAGATTTTGTAATCTTAAGAAATGATGGAAGCCCTACATATAATCTTTCGGCTTCTGTAGATGATCATCAAATGAATATAACTCATATTATTAGAGGCGATGATCATAAAATTAATACATTTAAACAAATTCAAATATATAATGCTATGAAATGGAATCTACCTTCTTTTGCACACATACCTCTTATACATACAATAGAAGGTAAAAAACTTTCTAAAAGAGACAATGCTTCAACTTTAGATGACTACTCAAAAATAGGTATAATGCCCGATGCTCTAAGAAACTATCTTTTAAGACTTGGGTGGTCTTATAAAGATAAAGAAATATTTACTTTAGACGAAAGTATTAAGTTTTTTAATCTAGAAGGTATTGGTAAATCTCCTTCAAAATTAGATATGAGCAGAATTTTATCGCTGAATGAGCACTATATTAAAAATATAGATGAAAATGATCTATTTAAACATTTAAATGAATATAGCGAATTATGTAAAGAAAAAACTGATCCTAATAAGGAAGAGAAAATAAAAAAATCATTAATATTTCTTAAAAATAAAGCAAAAACTTTGGAGGATATTTATAATAATTCACAATATATTATTTTTGACGAAGTCAATTTTAAAGCTGATGATTTAAAACTAATTGATGAAAAAGCAAAAAAAATAATATCAGATTTTAATATTGAAATATCTAA
>Ga0207988_1000384_pt1 | contig 26889 bp, 29 predicted proteins | sample ETNtaG_11_FD_185773 | JGI IMG/M metagenome (GOLD analysis project Ga0207988, IMG submission 185773) | Marine microbial and viral communities from oxygen minimum zone, Eastern Pacific Ocean - ETNP201310SV74 (SPAdes) (version 2) | ecosystem: Environmental > Aquatic > Marine > Oceanic ...
CCAGCTGCTTATGGTTAAATAATGATTATTTCTTTTTTAAACGACAAGGTATAATAAACAATTGGAATCAAAACTTAAAAAATTCATGACGGTTGACCAGCAAAATCAATTACGTGGTCTTCCAACGTATCATTCGATATGTTTTACTAAATTTGGTATATCTCGCCCTGGAAAAACAGCTAAAGATTTAGCTATGGCTGCAATACGGGCAAAAGAGAAAGAAGAAAACAAAAGTAATGATTAATTGTGGCACCGTGGTTAATTATTGCTTACCTGGAACGGTGCAAGGGAGAAATTATGTCTAGATCAGAACGAACATTGATTGGTAACTACGCTACAAGACGTTTAGTAGCAAAGGATGTAAAAGTGTCTAAGAAAAAAACGATGATGAAAGAGGCCAGAAGTAAAGGCAAAACATACATCTTCAGAGGTCGTGGATCAAGAATTGGTGCAGCTATCGAAGCTATGGCTGACGGATCTTGGAGAGATGCTTTCAATCCAGATAACCCCATAACCAAGAAAACAAGGCTTACCCTGCGTGAGTACGATAACGCATACAATGCCATATACAGGAAGTATTGTCAAGATCTTCCTCTTCGTTATTCAGACCGGATGTCTGTATATTTAAAGGTTTAATCAGGGAGGGTGCTGGTGAAAGCTGGCACCCTTTTTTATTTGGAATTAATAATGAACGTGGTTAAACTACTAAAAAGAATGAATGAGCAATCAGATCCACCTTGTAAGACATGCCCATATTTTGAACATTGCGAAGAAACAGAACAATGCTGTGATTTGTTTGTTAATTATGTGGAATTCGGGGTTACATGCGATATAGGATGGTTTGATAACGATCCTAGAAAGCCTTATCTGTTTACGTGTGTCCCTAAAAGGGGGATATCCATTAAAGAAATAAGTAAAGCATGCGACATGACAACAACCAAAGTACAAACCATGCTATCTTTTTGTAAAAAATATAAATTAGCTTTTGAAACCACTGGTTTCTACATGACGAAAGATATAGAAAATGAAATTAAAAACATTAGCTCAAGATCAGTTAAACTTCGAAATGCTAAGATTACACTTTGCAAGATATTGTTGGAGAAGGATGAACAAGTTAACCCCAAGCGGACGAGTAACTTGGTCAAAGAGGTTCGAAGAAATGTTCAGTATGTCGCTAAGGGAGTTTGCTAAAAAACAGGCCAATAAGGATGTCAAAAAAGATAAAAGAAAAACTAAAACAGTTAGAGGAGAAAGAAAAGGAACCTAAATTTAAACACTCAGAAGAAGAGGAATTCTTTTGGGGCAACTATGAAGAGGGATGGCCATATCCAGATGACGAAAAAACATTCGAGCATGAATGAAGTTTATTCAAATGTTATTACAGACTTAAGATGTGACGGGAACCTGGTAGATTCTTATCAGAACGGGTCATGTATAGGTGAAGTAATAGAACTGCTTAACTATCAGGTAACACTTACTGATCCAACCAAGCTGGGCATTGTTCATCCAAAACGCAAGTGGAAGGAGAACTATGCATTAGCAGAGTTTCTTTTTTATATAGGAGCTAACAGAAAGATAGGTAACATGTACAAGAAGGCTGCTATCTGGGAAGTTATAGCAGACGAATGGGATGAGGTTGAAAGCAATTACGGAACCTACATATTCAATTCAAACTGGTTAAGAACTGTTGAAGAGTTGATGGTTAACCCTGGTAGTAGACGGGCTGTAATACCAATATTAAATGAAAAGCATCTCAGAAAGAACGAAAAGGATTACCCATGTACTGGATACATACAGTTTCAGATACGAGAATCTAAGTTGTACTTAACGTGGAACATGAGATCTTGTGATGCCATATTTGGTTTGTGCAATGATATGTTCTGTGCTTCAATGATACAACAGATGATGCTAAATGAATTACGCTTAGAAGAGCATTATGTAACACTTGGAGACTTAACGTTTAACCTTGGGTCACTGCATATATACAAGAGACACTGGGATTTACTATTTGAAGATGTAAGCGATTGGAAGAACTATTCTTTCAAGGGCTTTACGTTGAAACCAAACTGTATTCCAGATGCTGAGTTCAAGAGACGATTTGGTGTTTATCCAGAAGATGATGTCAAGGAGATAGACGCTAAAATTACAGATTTTTGTACTACTAAAATGAGGGGTGGCGACTTTGGATAAAGAAGATTATACAAAACCGATACTAGATATCGCTAAGGCAATAGTAGTAGATAGAGCTACTAACCATAACAACTATGGAGAGTTTAGCGAGAGTATGGGAAGAGCTAGACTAATTTATATAGGTATGACTGGAAAAGAGATGCTTATAGAGGATATGTACAAGGCGTTGATTGCATTAAAGCTTGCAAGAGAGAGTTTTGTACATAAACGAGATAATCTTGTAGATACCTGTGGGTATATACAGGGCCTAGAGGACTATTACAATGGAACAAAAAGAGAAGTCGACGGACCAATTGATGAACTACCAAATCAAGCTGAACACATCAAGTAAACCAGTTCTTCACTTTCTTTTAGCTGTTCTTTCGTTTGCTGAAAAAACGCTTAAAGATAACATGGAACTACAAGACGAAGATGGATATTCAATAACTGTAGAGGAGATAGAAGGTGAACATATTGAAATTTTCACGGGTGAGGAAGGTGATACCACCGAAAAGAGCGCACTCTCTTGATGCTGGTATAGACTTCTTTGTACCGTCTGATTTTAGTGTAACCAAAGTTTCACCTGGCAATAGCATTAAGATACCAAGCGGTATCAAGGCAAACATACCACAGGGTTATGCGTTAATTGCGTTTAACAAATCTGGTATATGCACAACATTAGGTTTGATAGCCGGTGCTTGCGTTATTGATTCAGGATATCAAGGCGAAATACACATTCATTTGATCAATGCCTCTAAACGAGAGGTGTGGATAACTGCTGATACTAAGATAATACAATTTTTATTGATTCCAGTATCTGGTGTAGAAACTGAAGAAACTAGTATAGAGGATTTATTTATTGAAGAATCAGAAAGAAGTGCAGGAGGTTTTGGAAGTACAGGAATGGGAGCACTCTGGCCTCGACAAGCTAGTGGCACCGGATAAAGACAAACTGCCTCCGTGGTGTATCATAGATGATGGCAAAATAATAACCGAGTTTAGATTTGGCAAACACTTTGATTTGTTTTATAAACATTACAAAGATTGCTTGATGATGCTCGAGTTTAAAAAGGGCAAGTGCCCAAATTGGATTATAACATACATTGCCGCGTTTGAATTAACAATAAGCGATCAGGAACAACCATTATGGATCAAGAATATGATCTTTCCAAATTGCCAATCGAACATCGATACGGTATATTCCCCGCAACAATTATCGGCGATAGCCGTCTTAAGGCGGGACAGCTCAGATGCTTAATGTCTGTCCTTGCATGGCGTAACCAAAGAACAACCAATACTAGACCAATACACCTAGAAGCTTTGCAACTCATGATGCCTATGTATACCAAGGGCAGCATACAGAACTATATGCAAGACTTGAAGGCGTACGGCTACATAGATATAACAGCAAGAGCTGGCACAACATCGTTATACACCATCTGCGATAAGGCTGATGCACACATACAATACACGCAAAACGTAGGCAGCAGCGTAGCTAGTCAGCAGGTAGAGAGCAACGCGTCTGACCAGCTAGTCAGCAGCGTAGCTGACGCAAAGAATATAAATAATAAAAAGAATAATACAAAGTCAGTGTTTATGAGTGTGTGGTCGGCTTATCCTGAACATAGACGCAACACAATCGCCCGTGATATGAAAACGTGGAGGGAATTTGGCGATGAAGCTATTGCTGACGTGATTGTAGAAGATTTAGAGCAGCGCAAAGAATCAGAACAGTGGACTAACGATGATGGCAAATGGATTCCAGGTCTGAGAAAATATTTAGAAACAAGGGTTTGGGAGTCGCAACCATTAAAGAAGAAAGAAAAATTTTGGAGTGAATTTTAATGGTTGATTACAAAAGAGCAAGAGAAATAGCAACGCGTTTAGAGCTTGATGAAGAACAGATTAACAAGTATTCGGAAGGAATAGAGAAGTCGTTTGTTCAATCACCTTTAATATTCGTTGATGATGCATTAAAACACCTAAGAAATAAAGATAAAAAACCAGGCGGTAGACTGCCATGGGATATAGATTTCAGAATACTACCTAATACATTAACTATATGGGCTGGAATGAATGGGCATGGTAAAAGCCTTATAGTGCAGCAGGTCATGCTTTACCTAATGACTGGTGATTATTCAACAAGAGATGAGAAAGTTTTGTTTTGGTCTCCAGAGTTAGCACCAATATACCAGCTCGAAAGGCTAGCAAGACAGATCACTGGAGATATATATCCAAACCCAGAGGATGCTGAAGAGGCGTGGTGTTGGTTAAACGAGAAGATGTGGATATATACCAGGGAAATAGATTGTGGGGCTAAGCAGCTTATAGCTGCAGCAAGGTATGCACAAGAAGAGTTAGGTGTAACCCAGTTCGTTATAGATTCTTTAATGAAGGTTAATCTAGGTTCAGAACAAAGAAACATATATCTAGCTCAGAAGAACTTTGCAAACATATTGGCTAATGTCTGTAGAGATACAGGACTATGCATACATCTGGTAGCCCACGTTAGAAAACCAGATGATGAAACCAAGAGATGTAGTAAGTATGACATAAAGGGAGCTTCAGAGTTAACAGATCTTGTTGATGCAGGCTTCATGGTTCATAGAAATAAGACAGAAGAGAAATCAAGGGAAGGCGGTAATACACCTGCAGCTCCGCAAGCTGCATTAGAATGTTTTAAGAATAGGCATGGAGGTTTTGAACCAATGTGCGGTTTAGATTATGGCGAACAAAGTATGAGATTTCACGACTATGGAAGAGAAGAACAAGATTTTTATGAAAAATATGTTGGAGAGAAAAGTACACCTTTTGACGGAGCTTTTAATGAGAACCAGTAATTGGAAAAATGTAGAACGAGAAGCTGCAAAGCTTTTCGGTGGAACAAGAACCGGTTGCAATGGCGAAAGCAGAAGAGATGTGGAACATCCAACATTGTCAATAGAAGTAAAACACAGAAAAGTACTTCCAGATTGGTTGCATTCAGCTATGGAACAGGCTATCAGAGAAGCAGAACATAGGAAACCAATAGTGTATTTACACGAACGATATATGAAATTTGAAGATGGTTATGTGGTCTTGCGAGCTAAGGATTTTAAAGATTTGTGCCCCGATATAATAAAGAAATAAATGATAAAATTAGGCTTTTATCTTAAATGCTAGGCATGATATAATTATTTTTTAACTCAGGAGAATAAAAATTGGGAGAATACACTAATAAACACAACTATCCCGAATGGTTATGTAACGTACTGAAGTATAACCCATATACTTCTGGTCCAAAACGGTCAGATATCAGTACCACTCAACTAATCGACTCACCACAGGTATTATCGTTAAGAAAAGCCAATAAAGATAATATCGTAGAAGATGTAAGCGACAGAACTTGGGCAGTATGGGGAAGCGCTGTTCATGCTATTTGTGAGTACGCAAACATGTCTAATTCTGACGTGTTGGTAGAGAAGCGGTTTCATAAAGATTACGGTTCACACTCAGTCAGCGGTCAAGTTGATGTATATGATATTAAAAATAACATCATATACGATATTAAAACTGTAGGCGCATTTGCTCTTTCATATGGCATAAAACCAGCGTGGACTAACCAACTAAATGTTCTAGCAGACTTAATGAAGAGCGATGGTTGGAAAGTATCTGGATTAGCTATCGTAGCGTTCTCTAAGGACTTTAACGAGAAGAATGTTAAACCTGGTTCTACGTATCCAGAAGGCGCTTTAAAGGTTATACATGATATACCATACTGGCCTGCAAGCGAAACCAGGTGGTACATAGACAAAAGGTTGCAAAGGCACTTCTTTGATGAGCACATGTGCGACAGAGAAGAGCGATGGCAAAGCGAACGCAAAGTCGCTGTAATGAAGAAGAAGAAGGTTAGAGCTGTAAAACTCTTTGATACAGAAGACGACGCAAACGATTTCATCATAATACAAAAAGACCAGGAAGATCTTTATATAGAAGATAGACCTGGTTTTAACATGCGATGCAGCAAGTATTGCAATGTCAAAAGGTTTTGTCCACAATACACCAAGGAGCATAGATAATGGTTAAAGAGATAGTAAATGTATATCATGAAACAACAGAATTTACCTGTATGTTTCCTAATCTTGTAGAAACTGAGAAGTTTCAAGAACAGGACACAGGTATGTATTCTATCACAATGTGCTTCGATAAAGGAGATGAAGGCGTAAAGGAAGCCTTAGATGAGAATATCGAAGAAGCCAAGAATAATGACGAGAAAGTAGCTAATGCTAAAGAACCGTACATACCTATTAAAGACGGGGATGAAATGGGTAAGGAATGGTCTGCTGGTCGTTGGGTATTGAAAGCTAAAACAAAGTTCAAACCAAAGATAGTAAGCAGAGTGGGAGGTGAGTTAAATCCAGAGTCTGTACACAATGGATCTATATGTCGAGCTCACATTGTATTCCGTCCGTTCATCGCTGGAACTAACAAAGGTGTTACCTGCTCCTTGAAAGATCTTCAGTTTATATCTGAAGGTGATGGCGTTGGTGGTGGAGTACCTACATTTTCCCCATTAGATGATGATGTGCCATTCTAGTGGCAAATGCTCACGGTCGCTCTATCGATAAGACTTTCTTATCGTTGGATAAAGCAGAAGAACGTGGGATTTTACATCGGGATTACATAGCCCATTGCTTAAGATGGAGCCATGTGGCTATGTATCTCCGACGTAAAAACCGTTATAAAAATGCTAATATCCTGGATATAGGACCAGGCAAAGAGATTCCTCTTGCAAGAACGCTATATGTAAACAGAACAACGCCCAAGACATACACCGCTGTTGATGTCTCAAAGCTTGAGATGCCGGCAATGTTTGAGAACGCTAATTGGAAACCTACCAATTTGATATCCAAAATGGATATTTGCGAATTGGATTTAATGACGCTTGACTCGGCTCCTAACATTATTGTTTGTTTTGAAGTGATTGAACATGTAGAGCCGGGTCATAGCAGAAGAATGCTAGAAAAGATGTACGATATGTTACGCTTTCAAGATAATGGGCCAGATTTTGATGATTCTGTTATATTTCTAAGCACTCCAAATTGGGATCCAAAGGTTGGTGCAGCAGGTAACCACGTAAACGAAATAAGACATCAAGCGTTAGGAGCCGTAATAGAAGATATTGGTTTTAATATCGAGGCCAGATACGGAACCTTCGCATCTCAAAGAGATATAAAACCACTCATGACCGAAGAAGAGTTATCGCTCATGGAGAAGATGAAAGAATATTACGACAGTAATTATGTTTCTACCATATTTGCTCCATTGTTTCCTGAAGTTTCTAGAAACTGTATTTGGAGACTGTCAAGGAATCAACAAAAGAAGAAGTATCCATATCTGTATAATGTAGAAAAACCTTGGACTTCCTCAGATAAATGGAAAGATCTTAATGGATAGCTACCAACAGTATATTCACAAGAGTAGGTATGCTAGGTATTTACCTGGTAAAAACAGGAGAGAAAACTGGGCAGAAACAGTTAGTAGATACATTACTTTTTTTGAACTTCATTTAGATATTAAAATTCCTAAAAGAGTTTATGATTCTATTTACAATCTAGAGGTTATGCCATCTATGCGCGCTTTTATGACGGCTGGCAAGGCGTTAGAAAGAGATAACGTAGCAGGATATAACTGCTCATACTTGCCAATCAACAGTTTGAGAGCGTTTGATGAAACGTTGTACATACTTATGTGCGGTGTGGGCGTTGGTTTTTCTGTAGAACGGCAGTATATATGTGAACTTCCAGAAGTCGCAGAAACGTTACACCTTAGTGATACAGTTATAACGGTTCGAGATAGCAAGATCGGTTGGGCATCTGCATACAAAGAATTAATATCGATGTTGTTCAGCGGTTCTATACCGTCTTGGGATTTGTCCAAGATTAGGGCAGCAGGTAAGCCACTCAATACATTCGGTGGTAGAGCTTCTGGGCCAGAACCATTAGATAGATTATTCAAGGTTACTGTAGGGGTGATTAAAAAAGCTCACGGAAGAGAGCTTACATCTATAGAATGTCATGACATTATGAACTACATTGGAGAAGCTGTTGTTGTTGGTGGAGTTAGGCGCACAGCAGAGATATCTCTAAGTAATCATTCTGATGGACGCATGCGCGATGCTAAAATGGGTCAGTGGCCTGTTGACAACCCACAAAGGGGTTTAGCTAACAACTCTATTTGTTACACGGAGCGTCCAGACGTTGGCGCTTACATGAGAGAATGGTCTGCACTGTACGAGTCTCGCAGTGGAGAGAGAGGTATATTCAACAGACAGGCGTGCAAGAACATGTCTCCAGAAAGAAGAGACACAGATTATGACTTCGGGACGAACCCGTGTTCAGAAATAATTTTACGCCCGAATCAGTTCTGCAATTTATCTGAAGTAGTAGCAAGACCTGACGATACTAAAATGTCTTTGTTGAATAAAATAGAGATTGCTACTATATTGGGAACTCTGCAGGCTTCGTTAACTAATTTCAGATACCTATCAAGTAAGTGGAAAAAGAATACAGAAGAAGAAGCATTGTTAGGAGTTAGTATAACTGGTATATACGATTGTCCTTACCTACTTGAGAGCGAACCGAAGCAGTTAGAGGAATTAAAAAACCATGCAATCAAGATCAATGAAAGATGGGCAAAGAATATCGGTATTAATCCAGCTGCTGCTATTACTTGCGTTAAGCCTTCTGGTACCGTTTCTCAGCTTACTGATTCTGCTAGCGGTATTCACCCTCGCTACAGCGAATACTATATCCGCCGCGTACGCAACGATAAAAAGGATCCTTTATCGAAAACTCTTATAGATCAAGGAATTCAATACATAACAGATCCGTATAACGATAATGCCTATGTGTTTGAATTCCCAAGGAAATCACCAAAAAGCGCAATAACAAGGAAGGAGATAAACCCGATATATCAACTGGGGCTGTGGAAGAAGTTTGCTATTTCCTGGTGCGAACACAAACCAAGCATGACGTGTTATGTTAATGAAAAAGAGTGGCCAGAAGTAGGATCTTGGGTATGGGCTAATTTTGATATAATGAGTGGAGTCAGTTTTCTACCAAGTGCTGACGAAGGTCATATATATCAAGCCGCCCCTTACGAGGATATAACCGCTGCGGAATATAAAGTACTACTCAAGAAAACTCCTGTTGAAATTGATTGGTCGCTACTATCAGAAGAATCTGATAACACCACCGCAACACAAGAGTTGGCCTGTGCCGGCGATAAATGCGAAATCTAATAGAAGGAACAGATTATAGTGTAGAAAGATATTCTATGGGAGACAGAGAAAATAAAACATATTGGTTTATGTTAATAAGCGGTAAACAAACATACTTATGTTGTAAGGGACCTTTTAAAACGGAAGAATACAGAGATCATGCAGTAATAGAAGAGGTAAAAAGTCGTGAAATATCTAGCAATAGCAGTAGTAATAGTAGGAATCGTAATAGCATCTGGTTGCGCATTAAACGTAAGATTAGATGAAGATTCCTTTTCTTTTCAATACAGAAAACTTGTAGGTGAAGAATATGAGTAAGGTGTGCTTGTTTTTAGTGTTCAGTTTAATGTTTGTTGTAACAGGGTGCGTAGAGGTTGGTCAAACAACTGGTGGCGTTGATGTATGTACTGGAGACGCTGCGGAATGTGGAGACGGACATGATGAAAGTAACAACAACACGACAAACACTACAGATACAACCTAACAACGCTGAAACCATCAACTTACGCCGCTATAATCTACATCAGTAAACTGTTGTTATTGGTGTATTTTATAGCGGGGATATGGTTCTCTCCATGAATAAAGAAGAAAGTGACGATTTTATTTTTAAATTAGTTTACGTAGATTGGGTAGATACAGTCTCTTCCGCTGATTGGGATACCAAAGATAATGTGAATCCTAAACTAGTAAAACAGGTTGGTTGGGTGGTTCATAATGATGCTAAAGTTATAAAAATAGCTTCCACATATTCTGAAGAAGAATATTATTCTATAACTGCTATACCTGTTGGATGTATATTATCGGTAAAAAGCGTTACATAAGGTGATCGGGGACTCGACGCAAATATTTACGCAGGGAGAGGACGCTTTCTCTGCGGAGCCCCGATCTAATTCTTAAGCCATCCTTTTGTTACTTCATGAAACTGTTTGTTCATATCATCTCTGGATTTTCTTCCATCCAATAATATACCAAACTCTACCTCGACATATTCATCGAATTCTTTCTTGCTCATGCTGTTGGTGGAGAGATATTCCTTTCTTCTCTCATCAGCAGTCATACCCTTGTACCTCTCTTTCGCGCTCTCTCTAACTTTTTGTAAAGCCTCATGCTTACGCTTGTATGACTCACTTTCTTCGCTCTTGAGGAAGCTACTCTGATCTGCCCCTTGAGATTTTAGATACTGATTAATCATACTAGCTTTAGACTTGCGACCATCAGGGTTAAACCCAAGTTTAGTACGCATGTGCTTGTCTAGTTCACGACGATCCATATCAACTATCTGATCCTTAGACAGTTTTATTCTTTTTGCAGCATCGTTAGTAATAGAGTCTAGTAGTTTCTGTCGTTTAGCTTCCTTTGTTGCTGCTTTCTTTTCTTCTCTTTTTTCAAGAGTTCGTTTTCTTATTAGCTTACCCTTTTTATCTTTCGTATAATACGGATCCGCGCCCAAAGCTTCACGTATAGGTTTAGATTTAGTAAGAGGTATGGCTCTAGCAAGTCTACCTTCAAGATCAAGTTCTTTACCCTGAGCCACATCAGCTCCAGCTTTACCTATGTTTCTAAATTGCTTACCCATCGGACCTATAATATAATCAAGCATATCATCATAGGGATCCTTACCTTGCCAAGACCAATAGTTAGGTGTTCCTATTTGTACTGCAACAGATCCTAATGGGCCCATCAAACCTGTTCTTTCGAAATCTTGTATAAACTTGGCCCAATCTGGAGCCTTTTCTTCCCACGGGTCTTCATCTTCGCCATACTTGATAAGGTATGCTATCGCCTGAGCAAACTGTACAGCACCGTACATGGCTGCGGCGGTTCCAAACATGCCAGCTATTTGCTTGCTCTGTTGATACTTCTTGGAAACGCCCTTACCTTCGGCAAACCTAACTCGTTGAGCTATAGTATTTATGAAGGTATTAGCAAATGTCGTAATGAAAGATTTGAACAATAAGAACGGTGCAAACCTAGGATCTCTAAATACCTTGGGTAAACTACCTTCGCTCGGTAATGTAACAACAGACTGAACAAACCTATGTGCTGGACCAGCCAAATCTAATTTAAACTCTGGTGGTACGTCATGTATCTGTCTATGGCCAGCATCATACCACCTTACTAACTCATTTATTTCACTGTTGCTTAGTCCAAGATATTTGAGATTGCTCTTGATTTGAGCTACGGTAGAATCTAATTTAAAACCCTTACCTCTCTTAGCTTTCGACAATGCCTTAGCATCAGCTACTATATTCTGGTTGAGGTTAGTTAACGCCATTAACTGTTGCATCTGAGTCATGGTCGTTAAAGCTGTAACCTCGAAATACACGTCCATGTTAAGCATGGCCCTAACTTGTCTTGCCCTGAACCTTCCTTTCTCTAGGTTTCCAAGACCGTACAGCCTGTATAATGCTTTAATCGGGAACGAATTACCAGTTGATCCTACACCAGCTTTAATAAAACTGGGCCCAACATATCGTTGAGCTGCAGCCTCTCCTAAGTTAGCTAGATCGTACAATCCTAACTGCCTTAGCATGGCCGCTCTCTTTCCCATCCTAGTCTTAGGATTGAAGTACCCCTTCATAGCCTTCCCAGTTAACAGCTTGTGCATACCGTTTAAGCCACGTAGAACGGCAAAGGTAGATGCTCCAAGAATGTTTGTCGCAAACTTAGCAGGGTTTTTAGTTCCTAATGCTGTAGCGGTAAGAAACTCTGGCATAGACGCAAGAGATACCAGTGTGAGACTAGCCATGGTAGTAGCGTTCATTGCAGACTGCAATACCTTTCTACCTCTAGTAGGTATGGTATTGACCTTGTATCGATGGTTGATGATATCCATCAACTCGTCTATATCCTTTATAATGTCTTCAACGTTAATTAAGGTAGTACCGGCATTCTTCCTATTATGCTCAGCTACTTCTTTTCTTATATCGCGCTTCAGTTTATTTAAGTTTTCATTTCTATGACCAAATAATTCGGCATAAACAGTTTTCTCTATAGCCTTGTCGATAAACCTAGGAATAATCGCTTGGTAATCGTTGAGAAGTAAATCTTCAAGCTGTTCTCTGGATATCTCCCTTTCTATTTTTTCAAATAATTCTTGTTGACTTTTTATACTGCTTTCACCATCTAGGCGCGCCTTAATAGTAAAGTCACCAGACACAAAACCGCCACTGCTTAAGATAATGTTATAAGCATCCGTAGCATCGTACTTTTCGTTGGCAGCATCATCCACTATACCTATACCGTTAAGTAGATCCATAAGTTTCCTTCTACCTTCAGGTGAAGCAACCTTATCTACATCAAATACTCGTGGAAATACGCCACCATCCAAAGGTCTGAGCGAAAAGTCTTCAGTATGTTTTTTACCAGTCTTGTCTGACCAGGCATATATTTTTTCTACAGCTACTTTTAATTTTTCAGCAGCTTCAGCTACCTTTCCATTTTCTGGAATTATACCCCTAGAGAAAAAGTCTGTCAGCTGCTGGTTTATTTTTCTAGATATAACGCCGCCTCGATTGGTAAGCGCATCTATCTGCTGTTGTATTTCAAACCTGAATTCACCCAAAGCCATAGACTTCTTCTGGACATAGTCTCTTCCAGACTTCGTCTCCTTCTCTCTTAGCTTATGGTGTGGAGCTCTAAGTACTGTATCTGCTACGACACCAGCTGTTTTAGAAGCTCCTGAGTGACGTCTTACAGTTTGTGCAGCCTGACTATAGAGGAATCCCCAAAGAGATCGTAGTGTAGTTCTCTCTCTAGCTTTAGGTCGTGATGTCTCGTCACTACCGGTATACTCCTGTTGCGCCGCATCGTCCGCCTTTGTTTGTTCCTGAGAGCTTGGCGATGTATAGGCAGCACCAGTTTCATTGTACTGTTGTTCGTTATCAGGGTTTACTCCTGTTTGGTTGTTAACAGCATCTCCAAAAGCTTCTTCTATTGTTCTTTTCTTTGGTAATCCTTTTTTCTTGGGTTCTGACCAAGCATTAAGCCAAGTGCTTTCGTCACTGTATTCTGGGCCGGCATCTTCTTCTATCTCAACCGGGCCTAATATGCCAACTATTTGTTCTTCTAAATCATGAATAGCATTACCAGTATTAATATCTTCTCTTCCAGTATATTCTTCAATATCTAGGTTATAAAGTCTTTCGGCGGTTTCAGTAAAAGAAACCAAATTTAAGTATTCTTCCAGGTTTGTTTTAGCTAAATGTTTAAGTCTTTGCTGTAAATCTTTTGCAGGGTATTTAAGAGAAAACACTGATTCTAAAGGAATCATTAAGTCACTAACTGGAGCAATCCTTTCTTCTGTGGAAAGGGTTTTAGTTATATCTTTTATTACGTCTTCCGATACGTTATTGTTTCTCAGTATCTCATTAGCATATTTGAACTTGTCTGGATTAACAATCGCAGACTCACCTCTAGGTGCTTCCATTTTTGCTTTTATTTCTCTAGCTCTAGCCGTAAGTTTTTCTTCTTCAGACAGTACAGCTTTTTCACCGCGTAGTATTTTGGTTGCGGTTAAGTTTTCTCTAACTGCTCCAGTAGAATAAAGATTATCTACTAAATCGTTAAGATCATTCTTGCCAACGTTAATTCCGACCTTGGCTAGAATCATTTTGACTACTCTCTTGAATTTAGTAACCCAAGTTTCAGTATTCATAGAATCACTTTGATACGCTAATAATTCAGAAAACATGTTCCACACCCTTTTCGATGCTTCTAATCTTTCTGATGATGTAGCAGCTGGTTTAGCTGCATCCCTCATTAACATATCTAAAAACTCTATAGCCTCTTCATTACTCTCGATAATGACTGGCTTACCTTCTATAGAAAGTGTAGATAAGCCAAGACGTAAGAAAGCGTTTTCATCTTTGCGCATAAAATCAATCATTTCTTTTCTATACGCTTTATATAACTCTCTCCTGAACTTACCTAATTCTTTCTCGCTAAAGTTTGTACCAGTGCGATCTAATATTGCTCGCTCCCAAGCAAAGTGATTAACGTGGGTAATTTCGTGTTGTAGAACTGATCTAATAGCATATTCTTGAAGTTTTTCTTTTCCTATTTTCTCCATTAACTCTTCTGGAGAAATACCAAGACGCGTTGCTTGCTCACCTATAACTTCAGTAATACCAGTTTCGTCAAATCGGGCTAAGTTTATAACTATTCTATAATTACCGTGCAGTAGGCGCTCCTTGGCCATACCAAACTTACCCTTAGAGCCAGCTATAAACTCATCAGCTATAAGAATAGTAAATTTATCATCAAGATTTGGAACATATGCAAATTCTACATGGACTTCTGCTGTATCTCTACCACGAAGATTTAATTTCTTTATGATTCTTTTGTAGTCTATGCCGGGTAAATGCTCTTTACCGAAGAAAACATATTTTCTCTTGCCTGCAGTTTTTTTCTCGTCTATTACTTTAGCTTCGGGGTCTTGGTAAGCATTTGTAGTTTCAGGCTCGGTACTAACGGCAGCATCTACAGTAGGAGTATCTTCTTTTACTATTTTTTTGTGCTCTTCAATATCGCGCTGCGTATCCTTAATGTGTTGTTTTTGTTCTTCAATCTCCTTGTCTATTTCTTCAAGCTGTTTGTTATATTCTTTTTCGGTAGGATAAAGATCAGTATCTGGCGTTTGTCTTTGAAGAAGTTTCAGAAATTTTTCTTGTCTAACTAAATATTCTTCAAGTTCTGGTATTCTAGATTCTTCAAATAGCGGTCTTGTTTCTTTTTCTTCGCGTATAATTTCACCTTCTAATGGTTCTGCTTTTTTGATAGCTATTTCTTCTTCGATAGCTTCTATATTGTTCTTCTCTATTTCAATATCTTCAGCGATTTCTTCAGCAGAATAATCATCTTCAAACCCTTCAGGAGGAATTCCCGCTTCTAAAGATTTTAATCGATCTCTAGCAGATTTTAACTGTTGATCAAGTTCGTTAAGACCTGGAATCTTATCAGTTAATTCTTTTGTCCTTGCTATTTCTTCTATTTCTTGCTGTTTCTCATCAAAGGCTCGCATAGCCTCCCGTTTTCTTTTGTTTGTATTGTCTTCCTGGTCTCTTAATTCTTGTACCAGCTCTACGTTGTTTTGTATTGGTTGGCGCCTTCGCTCTCTTTCTTCTAGTATTTTCTGCTCTTTATCAAATTCTTGCCTAATTTTTGTGCCGGGAGCACGATCAGGATCATTCTGATCTCTTAAGTTTTGTATTTGACCTATGTTGTTCTGTATTAACGGGCCTGGTCTAGACTGGCTGATAGGTTCTTTTCTAAAACCAAAACCGTCAGTGCCTAAAATTTCAAAGGCTCGATCATAAGGCCTATTCATATAATCGTAGTTTTCTATTTCTTCATACCTCATCGGGCCGCCATCATCACCCGTATTATCAAAATCTCTCTCTACGTTTGTAAATACTGGACGTAGCTCGTCACCAACAGCATTGGTACTGAAGTTATCTTTGACATAGGCCATTATCGCTTTGTCTACATCTATTTGAGAAACCTCTTGAGACTCAACATAATCAGGTATTAACTCTGAAATATGTACTTCGCCGACAACTTCCATACCTATATCAGGAGCACCGCTATATGAAGCATCGTATACGGTTACTATTCCGTTGTCTGGGTTAAACTCGACATCGATAGTATGTTCAAAACCCGTTGTTTCTCCCGGGTATTGATCCTTCCAACCAGATACGTCGAAGTTGTATGCAGACCACAGAGGTGGATTTGCATAATCAAACCTAACTAAAGTAGCGGGTAAACCAGCCTGTACTGGAGCGCTAACAGCAGCTTCGGGTGCTAAATCAGGAAGAAGATCGGTAGGACGAACAGTTGCAGCAGCTTGAGCCATATCCCTAGCTTTTCTAAGGAACTCTCTTCTTCTCATGTCTATGTGCTCCCCAGTCGCGCTAGGAGCAACTTCTTGAGCTGGCCCTTGGGGTAATGCAGGTAGGTTAGGTATTCCACCTGGCGCGATAGGGGGAGTTCTGATTGCTTTAACTATATCAACAGCGGCTGGAGGAATAGCCATTGCCCCACCAGATACACCACCGCCTAAACCTTCTAATGCAACTTCTCCACCAAAGCCTGGAAAATTATCTGGCCCTTGATCTATAGCATGTAATGCACCAAATTCGCCAGCCATTTCACCGCCAGCTTGTAACGGTATCGCAGCCCCTCTTCTTGTTAAGCTTTGAGCTAAGTTAGTTGTTGGGCCTCCTAGTTTTAATAACTTACCCATGCCAAAGCCGACAACCCCCTCTATACCAGCATGAGCCATGCCATACGTTCTTGCGTCGTCTAATACCTTGTTTAAAAACTCTGGTTGATCCATTAACATCGCTATTTGCTGCGGATTACTAGGATCTACACCATATTTTTCTAAGGCTTGAGAAATACCAAATAATTGATTTATTGCATAACCGCCACCAGCGGCAGCAGCAGCGCCACCTACGCCACCGGTTGCAATCGCAGCTAAACCAGAAAGAACTATTAGCGGAGAACTCTCCCCTACAGACTGAGCGGTTAATTGCATTGCTGCCTTAGGATTGTCTATAAAGGATTGAACACTGTTTAAAAACCCCTCACTTTTCATTATATTTTCAAGACCTGCAACATCATATTGCGGGCTTTTAGCTTGGTGTTCTTTTAATTCTTGAGTTGTACCAACTAAATTATTAATAACTGTTTCAGGATCTAATCGGCGATCTCCAGCTTCCTGCATAGCAGTAGCTTGTGCTCTACCACGATATAAATTCTCGATCTCTGTTGGAACGCCTCGAGGGTAGTTTTCTGATTCCCAAGCATATTGCTCTTCAGAAGATATATCATCCCAATTTGCAGGGCGCTCATATCCAGGTATTGTAAAGGCTTGTTTTTCTAATTCAGAATTATTTATGATATCAACATACTGTTTATAATTTGCATAATCCTGAGCATCTTCTATTGCTTGCCCTTGAACAAATCTCTTAGGAAGTCTTTGAGCACCGTGTACAAAGTGAGCACCCAAGTTCCAATCTACATTTGGATTATTTTTTACAGTATTAACTACAGCAGATTCTGCGCGGTACTTTTGAAGGTGGGGATTATGCTCGTAAGGGTTTGGAACACCCTCTTCAGCAGAATTAGGAGAGGCATGAGATGCATTTGCTACATCCATTTGATCTTGTTCGAGGTCTTTTACATACTCCTCGATTAAGAATAGATTAGGCACTTTTATTATCTACCTTGGAAACCGAGACCGCCGTAACCATAAGGAGGATAACTTGACGACGTTGACTGATCGATAGGTGTCGATTTTATTTTTGTTTTAGACGGCTTGAACTTACCAACTAAATCGGCTCCATAACCTAGCATTTGAGCGGCTGGGAACATAACTGATTGTTGACCGTGAAGAGTTAATGGTTTTGATTGCGCAATTCTGTCTAACTGCCCTTGTGATGCTAATCTACCAGCAATGTCTGCATATTGAGAATCTTTTAAACTAGTATTAATATTAGTTCTAGACAAATCTAAACCAAGAGCGGCCAGATCTATACCCAACCCTTTATCATCTATGTCCAACCCTTTACGATCTATGTCCAACCCTTTACGATCTATGTCTAATTCGTCTTCACTCAACGCGACACCCTTATTTCTTAAACCAGCCGCGGCTAAACTCTGATCTGCTCCAGCTAATCCCATTTCTCTGTTTATTTTGTCTTGCTGTGCATTAACTCCGGACTGCGCAATATCTATACCAGCTAAAGGATCTGTTGATTCACTCATAGCTTCAGCAAACGCAGCTATCTCCGCCTTTCTAGAATCTCTAGCATAAGCTTCTGGACCTGAGGCAGCAGCAAAGTCTACACCATACCTTGATCCACCAACTGTAGTGCCAGGGGCTGCTGCAATTAATGGATCTGTGAATGCTTTAGCTTCATCCTCGTAATCACCGGCTCTAGCGGTTAAAGAGTTTAGATAGTTTTCAACATCACGAACAGATCTGCCACCTACCTTAGCGGCTTCTTCCTCTGCTTGTTTTACAGCGCCTACTCCAGCTCTTTCTGTAGCTGCTGCGGCGCCTGCGACATCAAACTCTTTGTCTTTTAGCGCAAGTTGATCTTCGTGTATATCTACTCTATCTTCGCCTAAATCTACTCTATCTTTGCTTAAATCTACTCTATCTTTGTCTAAATCTACTTTATCTTTGCCAAGACCTATACCTGTTCTATCTAATCCTATACTTGATTTAGCTAAACCCAACTGTGTACCGGCATTACCAAGTTGTCTGGCACGTTCACCTGCCTTTACTCCAAACTCTGCAGAATTCCTTGCTTCCCACTGTCTTTTAGTCCTCTCTGCTTCATCCCACTCTTTGTAGGTTTGGTACAGAGCAGCTAACATATGACCAGTTTGTAATACAAACTCTGCATTGTCCATCCAACCCCTTGCCTCACGTAGAGTGTTCCAATCGGCATCACTCTTAATCTGGGCAGTCCGCATGGCAATGTCTGCTTTGGTCTGGGCTGCAATAGCAACAGCAGTAGCAGCGGTTCCTGGATCATAAACGACTATGTAGTTAATCCAAGGCTCGGCTTTAGCTTTTATGAATTCATCATTTTCAAACCTTGAGGGTTTTCTCGTAGATACGCTATCTACAGATCCGTCCCAACTCATATCGTTCATGGTTGCAAACATTATCAAATTACCTAAAGTATGTATTTCCTAGGTGCTGCACGATAGTTAACACCGGCAGCATCTGGTGTCCCTGAGTCAAGAGCATATTTGCGACCAGTAGATGGCCCTGGAGTATAACCACCAGCAAATGCTGATGTACCGGGTCTACCTGCTACGCTACCTTTGAACAAACCAACCCCACCGGGAGTTCCGATCTTACCAACCTGTGCTAACTTATACAATTCTGGTGCCAGAGATTCAAAATCGTTTCTTCCAGTTCGCATACCGGCAATAGCCTGGTTAGCAAGGTCTTCTCTCGCTGTTATATCTTGAGTTGCCAAATCTCTTAGGGATTGAGCATGGGCTGATCCGCCGTGAGTTCTTTTTCTAGCATACTGTTGAGTAGCTCTTGTTTCCGCAGCTTCTTTAGCTCTATTAAGTTGGTCTGCACCTATACCATATTGTTTTTTTGCAACATCCTGAAGTCCCGCATAAACGTTTGCTGCTGGTGAGCCGCCAAAAATACTGCTAACAGCTGTGTTGCCCGTTGTGATTCTGTCTCTTAAAGCCATTAGAAGATACCAAGTTCGTTGAAGTATAGGGTTAAACCACTAAATAACATATCGGTATTAGCGGTTTGGGTTATTTTGAAACCAACCTCTGTTGTTACCAATTCTACCGGTAACAAGAGTCCAGGTCTAGAATCTCCCGAAATGCCTTGCGCAGTTGTAAATGTTGTAGGCGCGCGGGAGTCGTACTTGTATTGTACATCGGCAGCACCCTCGACCAGTGCGTCGGCTCCAAATATTTGCTTCCATAATCCAGACTTTTTCAAGGTCTGAAACGAGCTTTCCATGGAAACTGCTATCGATGATGTTGTAGCATCTGATTTTGTGTCTTGATAAGACGACGGATTAAAGCAGAATATATAATCATTAGATCTTATGTACAAGTAATTTCTAAATGATGTTATATCTTGTATAGTTTCTGGCATCGAATAACGAGACCAAGCAGCCAGTTTATTTGATTGAGAAAAAGAATAAACATATATCTGTTTTTCGATTACACACACATACTGGTTTAATCCTGAGAAGTAAATAGATTTAGGTTCGTTAGATGCTGCATACGTGTCTATCTGACTAGATACTAACGGCTTTATACTTGACCCAATATCTACAGATTGTAATGTATCGGTATATAGTTTTTGAGCTAAAGATTCGAACGTTAGATCGTTAAGATATATGACATCTGTTCCAGCATTACCTACAGAATTCAAATACTTTAAATTAGCATTCTCTATTATTGTAACAAGTTCTATTAACGCAGGGTCTGGATCAGTTTTCCAGAGCTGTAAAGTATTTTCCATGAAAACAGCAAGCTGATCTTTGAATGAGAAAACACCTATTAAATCTTCGTCAGGAGTCTCTTGTCCTGCTGGAATTCCTAAAGTTCCACTAGCATCTCTAATCTTTGACCAATCTGTCGGGTCACCAGTAGCTGAATACTTGATAAAACCTTTTCCAGAGGCATTCTCATCTATTGCGTATATCTTAGAGTCGTGGACACATGCTGACTTAGTATGTGGGCATCCAGAATCTGTTATAACGGTACCATCGTAGAAATGCTTTATTGTACCGCTATCATATTCTACTACAACGTACAATTTTCTATTAAATGGTAAGAATTGCCAAACTCTAGCGACAGTGTCAGACCCATTATCTGGGTTAGCCAACACAAGCCTAACCACATCATTAACAGGTGGTACACCATAACCTACAAGCGTTGGAACAGACCCAGATGTATGACTAATTACATACAGTTTTGAATCGAAGTAGAACAAGCCAGCGTTGTCAGTTCCCAAAGAGGTAGCACTAATGAGATCTAAGCCTGGTCGTTTTTGAACAGCAAAACCACCAGTTATATAAGCATTATTGCATTCTCTTAGTCCATCAGAGTCGACCACTTGATCCGATGTTCTGAGATCTATTCCACTTTGGAAATTTTGAAACGTTATAGCTGGCACTTACTTTTTCTTCCTCTCCAGCGGTCCAGGCAATATCCATCCGATTATCATTGGTGCTACGAATATTAGTAGTAATGCCCATCCTCCTATTTCAACCAATGATTGCATGATTGTCCATATATTGTCTGGCGCACAGTCCATATCAATTCCCCTCATCCTCGTATCCATCATCGTTTCCGTCACTACATCGGTCACAAAAGCACTCGTCATGGCACCCGCTATCGGCGCAAGTGCACCCCCCGATAAGACAGTACCCGCAGTCGCACCTATCGCCGCCCCTGTTGCTACTACCGTTGCTTTTTTTATGGTCGTGCATCCTACGAGTCCAAGTACAGTAACAAGAGTAAGATGTCTGCTACGCCAAGGAGTACGCATAGTATTGTATGGTACGCTGTCCAGATAATATCATGTTTCACACAATCTCCTGTATCACTCCGATAACTATTACAACCGCTACAACCACAACAACAATCTTCCATTGGTTAGTTAAACCTTCCCATAAATTTTTCATCTTTGTTTCCTATGTTGATTTAAACGCTGTTCTATTGGGAAATGCTTGGCCTCATAAGCTTCGATAAGCGTGACCGTAACATCCAGCTTTTCACCTTCGGGTGTGTCAGGGTCAGCCATCATCAGGCTTTCAATTTCTTTTAATGCCGCTTCATACTCGCGGTAGGTCATTTGTTTAATCCAAATGCACTTCCAGTCAGTATAGCACCAAACGCTAAATGAAAAATGCCACCTCCCATCAAAGTGAATGGTGAATGTTGGCCTGTCATTTTCTTCATCAGTTCAAGTTGTATCAGTGGGTCCCCAACCGTATTAAGTATCTCAATAAATGTTCCCAAATCGGGCCTGTTCAGTCCATACCAAATTGGAACAACCATAAAATCGTACAAGCAAATAACGAGGTAGACGCCGAGTGCAGTCCATCTCCAATACATCGCACTTTAGTTTAACCACTTTGTTAAAACACTTGCGCCGCCCGCGGAAAGACCTACGGTGGCGAGTAAAATTCCTAAACCCATTCCTCGACCCCTTTCCATCTGCGCTTCTACCGCTCGTAAGCGCCTGTTTGATTCCTCAATCTGATTAGAGAGGGATTCCACTTGGGCAATCAATTTACCAATTTCTACTGGATCAATATCCAAGGGGCAACCCTCCGGCACGGCCATTATATTTCTGTGCCGTCTGGTTTTTTCTCAGGGAAAATCGGCTCAGGATTCACCACAAATCCGAACCCGTCTGGGGATGTGCCTGACCACGCTAGGCAATGCTCTGTTTCATTTTTTCCTGTGCGAGAAACCACAACAGATGTTGAGGTGTGATCCTCGTTTGCGAAGATTGTGATGGTTGTCGTTGCTGACATCTCCATTACCGCAACACCAGACTCGCCCCATGTGTCGCTGATGATCTCTGCCATTCGTGACATGGTTGGAACACAGTAGAGTTTGATTTGCACCACTTGTGGTTGCACATCATCGGGTGGTTCTATAGCCAGCACAGGCGCGGCGAATAGGGCCAGGATGAGTGCGAGCACTCTCATGTTATGACCATCCTAGTGATACTGCTTGTATCCTAGTTGTTTTACTTGCCGATTGATTTAGTGTTTTAATTCTGTAGGCCATAGATGTTCCTGATGTTGACGTAAGTGCTACGTCATGGGCTGTTGCGATGTTGTGGCCGCCTGTAGTTCCTTCTGATCCAAGCGTCATGGATGTCCATGTACTGCCGCCATCTGCGCTGTACTCTGCCGTTACGTCAGTTCCTAGCGTAGTTGATCCAGCACCGTTCGTATAAGTGAATACGATGTCGCCCTTGGTTGGGGCTGCTTGAGCGGTTGTTGTTGTGGAGACTAGGGTCATACTGTCGTAAGCAACAAACCCAGTATCTTCATATCTGATTTGAACGATACCCGAACCGCCCAAAACACTATCTCCTCCACCTGCTCCACCGCCAGTATTAGCGCCGCCGACTCCGCCGGTTGTACCCGAAGAAGTACCACTACCGCCAGAATTTATAGCACTGCCCCCTCCAGTTCCTCCACTACCACTAGCCGTTGTTCCACCACCACCTCCACCGCCAATTCCTCCGTCACCGGCATTGCAGTCATAGCCAGCACCACCTCCGCCGCCGCCCCAATAGTAGTTATTACCATCAAGGTTATACTGTTTTCCTGCGCCACCAGCACCACCATAATCATAAGCGTCACCGGTTTGACCGGCAGCGGTCAGCCCACCTCCGCCTCCACCTGCCGGGTCTGGGCCATCACCACCATCGTATCCGCCAAATGCTGTACCATTTGTCGTAGACGGTGCTGTACCTGCGCCACCACTGCCGTTGCTGCCACCCCCGCCTCCGTTTGCTCCTGTGCCACCATTACCAAATCCACCACCGCCGCCACCTGTCGCAGTTTCTCCAAAGACTGTGGTACTTCCGCCTTGGTTTCCTTGTGTGGATGCGCCGGTACCTCCAGCCCCAACGACAACTCCATAAGTCTGGGCTGTAACCCCAAACGAGGACATGGTAATCATACTGCCACCACCACCTCCGCCGGCTTGGGCGTTAGAACTACCGCCACCGCCACCTACAAGCATTGCATCTACATCGCCAGAAAGTTGAACTACAAAATCGCCATCAGCGGTAAAAGTGTGTGTTCTATAGTCTGTTCCGCCATCTGTATAAGTAGTTATAGTCCCACCAGTGGGATAATTAATGTAAGACCCACTATAATACTTCCCAGTTGCATCCCTGATCTCATTCGTAGACGCACCAGCATCCACACCAGACGCATCCTGAAAGTCATCAATGGTTTGATCGACTAGATTGTATTTGGCGAGTGATCCGTTTGATGCAACTCTAAAACCTAAGAGAGCGATGTCATCTTGGACACCAGAATCATCGTAGGTTGGGTCTGATGCTAACTTGCTTAATGCTATAGCCGCTGATGCGTTGATGTCGGAGTTGGTTATATCAAGGGAGAGTTTGCTCTGAGCGATAGCCGCTGATGTGTTGACATCAGCATTAACTATTGTTTCATCGTCTATCTTAGCACTTGTAACTGCATCATCTTGCAGCATTGTTGTGGTAACAGAGTCATCAACAGGGATGGTTGTTTGCGCTGGTTTTTTTCCTAGATAACCCATTACGACCACCCAAGGCTGATAGCCTGAATTCGTGTTTCCAAAGATGCGTCTTGATTGTGCGTTGTAATCTTGTAGCGCATTGCTGTACCTGAAGGTTGACCAGAGATGTCGAGGTCGTGAGCGGTTAGAATTATGTGACCACCTGTGTCACCTTCGTCTACTAGGGTGAACTGGGTGTAGGTTGTTCCGTCATCGCGGCTGACCCAGCCCTTAATGTCTGTGTTAACCGTTGCTGTACCCGCACCGTTGGTGTAGGTCATAACGATGTCGCCTTTAGTTGGTGTAGCTTCTGCGGTTGTGGAGTTTGATATGAGGGTCATGTCGTTGTAAATATTTATAGCATCCGTGTAAAGAAGAACTACTCCAGAACCGCCAGACCCGTTGGTGTATCCCGTGGACGCACTGTACGACCCGCCGCCACCGCCGCCTCCACTGCTTGCTGTACCCGGAGAACCTCCGTCACCGCCCCCACCATTACCTCCAGTACCACCATTACCGTCATGCGTATATCCACCACCGCCGCCGCCACCTGCAAAAAATCCAGATTCACCATGTGCTGAAAAATTAGTGAACTCTTTTCCTACGCCACCATTACCACCCGTTTGGTGTCCTGATCCAGAATTTGAAGAACCGACACCGTTAGCACCACCGCCACCGCAACCGGCAGCACTTCCATCTTCGCCGGAAGTCGTAGCAGAGTTTCCTCCGTCATTGCCGTAGCCAGTGCCACCACCAGAATTTCCTTGAGTTGCACTACCTCCGGTTGACCCTGAGTGTCTTGGCCCTCCGCCGCCGCCTGAACCTCCAGACGCACCAGATGTCGTAGCCCCATAACCCCCAGCGCCGCCACCGCCAACAGCGGTTATGGTATCGAAAACGCTATTACCACCTGATTCGCCATGGAAGCCACTAGCAGGATAACCGCCTCCCGCTCCAACTGTTACCGTGTAGGAGGAATCTGGAGTAACTGATCGTGATGTTTGATGAACTACTCCACCACCACCGCCGCCTCCGCCGGACTGCTTTCCACCTGCACCCCCGCCTCCTACAACCAAAACCTCTAGGCTGGTAAGTCCGGTAGGCGCAGTCCAAGATGTAGTTTCTACTGTAGTAAACGCTGTAATACCGGCTGGTGTAGTATCCACACCACTGTAATAGTTAGCGGCATTTCTTACTTCATCTGTAGACGCACCAGCATCAATACCAGAAGCATCTTGGAAAGCATCTATAGTCTGGTCTACCAAGTCGTACTTGGCTAACGACCCATTAGCCGCTACCTTGAATCCAAGGATTGCGATGTCGTCCTGTAATCCAGAGTCGTCAAATGGTGTGACAGCATCACTTGCTAGATCAACAGCCTTGACCTGACCATCCGTGATATCTTCTGAGCGTATAGTTGTTCTAGCCATTATTTAGGATACCTAGTCTTAACAGCCTGTCTTAATCCCTCAAGCCTTGTTACTGATGCCATGCGCTCCTCTACTACTCCTTCCCAAAGAGCGACTACGAGTTCGTCAATGGATGGGTATTCTGCTTGGCGGTTACGGGCGTATTCTTGGGAGTCGTATTCTGCTTGCCACTCTGCGTGGGCAGTTTCGATTTCAGCCTCAGATGGTTGTGGTGATGCGCTGTTCCACTTTGCAATATATGTACCATCGCCATCGTCTTGCAGAGAAAAGTCTGAAAAACTAAAGCCAAGATTTTTTAATCCTTCTGCGGAAATCATATAATCACCTTGAATGCGCCGAACTGCGCCATGCCTGTTGGGATGCCGGGCGTTATACCGCTTTGCCCTTGGAGGATATAAAACTCAACGTAATCGGTTGAGCCGTTAAAGTTGATGATTGCGCCGGTATACCCATAATTTTCATCGCTATTGCTTGCTGAAACAGACGTGTATACATAGATGCTTCCGTTCTTTAAAATTGCAACCTTCAACATAGTCGATGTCATGTAGTGAACAGCGGCTTGGCCGTACACGAAATACTTCCCCGCAGTGGTCGGAGTGAACCGATAATTTGTCGAACTGTCATAACAGGAATCGCTGTCAAAGATTTCTGAATCGAATTCAACTTTTGTCCAAGTGCCGCTCGATGAAACTGTTTGTGTAGCGGAAAGCGTGGCCGCGAACGCGGGAGTATTATCCCCACCAGCCTCCGCCCAAGCATTATCCCCTCTTAGAAATGTTGTTGAATCCGCTGTACCAGTTGCAGATAGCATTGCAAGGTCTACTGCGCCACTTGCAATGGTAAGGGCTGTAGCCCCCGTTACATCACCAGTGTGAGTAGCGTTTGTTACCTTGGCTGTATTAGCCGTAATAGCACTGGCCTGCCCACTTGTAATTCCTGTCTTAGCAGTGTTAGCAGCAATCTCAGTGTTAATCGAGTTGGCTAATTTGTCAGCAGTTACAGCATCGTCCTGAATCTTAGCGGTGCTAATAGAATCGTCAGGAGGAGTAACAGCCTCTCCTATGTCGAGGATTCCAATAACCTCCATCTCGTCAGTAGCGACCAATGCCGTATCCAGCGTCAGAGTAGTGCCAGATATAGAATAGTTGTTCTGCTGCTTTATCCCGTTTATCGTGATGATAAGGGATTGCTCACTTGCGGGTGTCCAAGTAAGTGTATGCG
>Ga0207988_1000409_pt1 | contig 26359 bp, 25 predicted proteins | sample ETNtaG_11_FD_185773 | JGI IMG/M metagenome (GOLD analysis project Ga0207988, IMG submission 185773) | Marine microbial and viral communities from oxygen minimum zone, Eastern Pacific Ocean - ETNP201310SV74 (SPAdes) (version 2) | ecosystem: Environmental > Aquatic > Marine > Oceanic ...
ATCCGTTATGCATTTGATGATGATAATTTAACCACCATACCTGGAAGTGAATTTATATATGAAAGCTGTTCTGATGGTTTCGTGGACATTCCCATACCACCAACACTTTCTGAGGGGTCCCATCACTTTTGTTTAGCAGCATGGGATGGGGTAAATAATCCGTCCACCATTGACCTCAATCTTGATGTTTTGGGTACCCCTCCAAAAAACGAACTTTTGCTGAGTAAAGTTTATCCATTCCCAAATCCATTTTCCAGCGGCACCCATTTCACCATGTTTGTATCTGATATTCCAACAAATATCACCATCACTGTATATTCTCTCATGGGAGCTAAGGTTATAGAATTGAAAGATACAGCCGAGGAACCCTTCTTTACTATTCCGTGGGATGGCAAAAGTAAATCAGGCAGTTCCATTGCAAACGGTGCATATTTTTATCATGTTAAGGCTGAAAAAGAAGGCAAGAGTGTATTTGAAGATATTTATAAATTAGCCAAAGTAGAATGAAGTTTATTTTAGCATCCAGCAGCCCTCGCCGACGAGAATTACTGCTTCGCCTGCAAACCCCTTTTGATATCATACTTCCTGATGTGGATGAATCTATTATTCCGCCAGAGGGAAGCCCCGAAACCTACTGCACAGCCTTAGCGGAACTGAAAGCAAATGACATTAGCCAGCACTACCCTAATAATCTGGTAATTGGGTCAGACACCATTGTAGTATTAGATAATAACATTATGGGGAAGCCTGAAGATAAAACAATGGCACAAAATATGCTTAAGACATTAAGCGGAAAGACCCATCATGTATATACTGGTGTCTGCTTGAAATGGGCTGATAAAAATATACATCATCTCTTTGCTGAAATAACCATGGTTACTTTTCGGGAACTTTCAGAGCGGGACATTAACCATTATATTGAATCATGTCCCCCTTATGATAAAGCCGGCTCTTACGGCATTCAAGACTGGAGTGCTGTTTTTGTAAAAGAGATTAAAGGCTGTTATGATAATGTTGTGGGTTTTCCCATTTCCAGATTTTATGAGGAACTTAAAAAACTGGGGATTAATTTATTGGACAGTCTTTCAGAATCATCTTAATTTGACCCCCTTATTATGACAAATACAGAAGCATTTTTTGACGCATTAAAATCGCATAGGGAGTCTCAAGATATTGAGATTTCTGAAATCTGTGAGTTTACCAAAATAAACAAAAGATATATTGAAGCCATTGAATCTGGTGATTTTACGGTATTGCCTACAGTATATATGCGTTTATTCTTACGGGCATACGCCGAATTTATAGGTGCAGATTCTGCCAAAGCCTTAGAAGATTTTGAACTGCTCACTACAGGCACCATTCAGAAAAAAACGGATATTGATATACAATCAGATGACGTAACGGAGCAATCTCAACCAAATATAGGTTTTGACAGTGAAACCCCGCCTCAAATTACCCCTCAAAAAATTGCAACGGGCGCTGGTGTTTTAATAGGTCTGTTCCTTATTTTATACTGGGCAGGTCAAATAACCAGTGAACAAAATACAAAGTTAGAAGGTACTCCCACGCCAGTGGAAACTATTTCTCCGGAAACGCCTCCAGAGGCCCCCGTTGAAACTGCACCCTCAGAAGATGCCGACCCTGAGCTTGGTGCAGTGGAAAAAAAAAGTCCGGTAATTGATAAACCGGTGGTAGAAGGAACTACCACTCAGATTAGAGACAGCAAGCCAAAAAGTACTCTTCAAAATAGGCTCCCATTAAACAGTAACGATTTTCTACCTGAGAATAAAAATAGGGAATCAACCAATATTTTAAAGCTGTTCGCCCCTTTTACCATTACCATAACCACACTAGAAGAAACCAAGCTTAATATGAGCAAATCGTCAAATGGCAACATTACACCTCTCATTAATCAGATTGCTTCTGCCGGGGAGACTTTTGAATTTGAGTTTGAATCTACTATCAATTTCGAGTTTTGGAATAATGCCCAAATTAAAGTGAAGTTAAACAATATTCCCCTGGATAATTTTCTGTCAAATGATGGCCTGTCTGTTAGGGGTTCCTACGAAGCTGAAAAATCGCAGCTGTACTTAGGGTTTTACCAGAACTAAATAATACCCCAAAAAGAAAAGGGCCAGATATATCCAGCCTCTCCCAATGGGAATATCAGGCTATTATGTTCATCAAGAAGCGCTAATCCACCTTTCTCATCTTTTGCTATCATTGAACTATACCCTACAATATCTGTAAACATTATATCGACGGGTGCATTTATACGGCTTGATGTCATATAAAAAAATACTAATATATTGAAATTATAAAAAGAAGTAGTTAAATAAAGATACCTCAATATGTGTGCCCTTTTCTGCCTATTTAAGACTGAATTATGGGTGCAAACTTGAACAGCCCGTCATTCGGGACAGTAAGACCCACCCCCTATAAAAAACCACCACTAACGAGAAGATGAATATTTCTGTATCACCTGCTAACTTTTACTTGCATAGTAGTGGGGAAAGAGAATATTATTGTGGGTGAGAGTGGGTAATTATCCCTAACTTTTATATGCGGAATAAGAGTTGACAAATACACTACATATATCATTTACCGGCGAGTACCATAATTCCTTGGATACCAAGAACCGGTTGAACATTCCAGCCAAATTCAGGAAGGTGCTGGACCCGGTTAACGACCGAACGTTTGTTATTACTAGGGGCTTTGACAAATGCCTGGTCTTATACCCCTTAGAAGACTGGAGCAGGGTAGAAGAGCAATTGAGTAAGCTCAGTTCTATTCGGGGGCGGCATCGAAGCTTTGTGCGCTCGGTTACCCGCTATGCCACCTCCGTTCAATATGATGGTCAGGGACGAGTTCAAATTCCTGATTCATTACTAGGCTATTCCGGCATCAAAAAAGAAGTGGCAGTCATCGGCATGATAAATAAAATTGAACTTTGGGACCCTAATATTATTTCCAAAATAGACGCAAATGAGGAAGGATTGGACGATAACAACTTTGACGATTTAGCCAATGAAATTAATTTTTAACCTTAATGAATCAATCAATCCCTCACCTTCCGGTACTGCTCGAGGAAACCATATCTCGGCTATACACAGACCCGGATGGAATATACTTGGATGGGACAGTGGGCTTCGGCGGTCACGCAGAAGCACTGCTATCCAAACTTTCGAAAGATGGACAGTTAATAGGTATCGATCTTGACCCCTATGCTCTGGAATACACTGAAAAACGCCTGTCGGCACCCCGGAATTCTTATTCTCTCCTTAACGGGAACTACAGAGAATATCCTTTCCTCCTCCAAACTCTGGGAGTGGATACATTGACAGGTATTTTATTTGACCTTGGCACCTCCTCCAGCCAACTCAATACAGGGCGTAGGGGCTTCTCTTTTCAGGAAGATGCTCCTTTAGATATGCGGCTAAACCCAAATGCGGACTACTCTGCCTATGATTTTTTAAATAACAGCGAAGAATCAGAAATAAGTGATGTTATTCGAGAATACGGCGAAGAGCGGCATAACCGTAAAATAGCACGAATGATTTATAATAAAGTGCAGTCTAGCACCATGAAAACCACATTTGATTTAAAAGAGGCTGTTTCTAAATGCGTGCACCCTCGTTTTTTAAATAAATCCTTAGCTCGGGTTTTTCAGGCAATTCGCATTAAAATAAATGATGAATTAGCATCACTTAAGGATGCCCTTGAAAATTCTACACAATGGCTTAAAGTTGGGGGGCGAATAGCCATTATTTCTTTTCATTCACTGGAAGACCGTATGGTAAAACAATTTTTTAAAAATTGTGCCCTAACCTGCGTATGCCCCAGAGAATATCCCCTCTGTGTTTGTGATACCACTCCCTCCCTCAAAATTCTCACCCGTAAGGCAATAATACCCGGTGCTGAGGAAATAAAAAATAACCCCCGCTCAAGAAGCGCTAAATTAAGGGTGGCTGAAAGAGTCTGATGGCCATCAAGCCTAAAAAGAACAAATCAATTTCCGATTTCCTGTTCTTCTTTGGGTTTGTAACAATTTCCGTTGTTATTTTAATCAGTATCGTTACCTTGAAAAATGAATGCATTTTTCTGAGGAACGAAATTTACCATTTAGAAAATATCCGTGCCACGCACCTCAATCGGGTAAAGGTACTTTCGGGAGATGTAAAAAACCTTTCTCGGCAAGATAGAATTGAAAAAATAGCATCTGCAAACTTTCAACTACACAGCCCATCCCCAGAATCTCTCATTGTATATGTTGGAGATGCAGAATGACCCGCCTGTATAGTTTTTATCAGCTCAGAGTCCGTTTTATATCTGCCTTATTTTTCATCTGCAGTATAGCAATTTTAGGTAAAATGCTCTACGTCCAATCATTTCAGGCAGCTGATCTTCGTGAAATAACCCTGAATGCTGGTTTTACTGAGCGATCTGTAAAAGGCAGCCGAGGAAATATTTCTGATAGAAATGGGCAGATTTTAGCAGAAACCATTAAAACCTATACCTTTTGGGTGAATACACAAAAAGAGGCTGATGTTAATGCAATTGCAACGCTTTTTTCAGAGGCTTTTAATCAGCCTCTTGATTCCTATCAAAAATTATTATCAAAAAGAAAAAGATATATCCCTCTCACCAAAGCGCTAAATAGAACCCAATGTTTGCCTGTATTAGAAAAATTGAAAGAAACTAAGGGGTTGCAATGCGATGTTTCAACCAGCAGATACTATCCATTTCAAAATTTGGCAAGCCAGGTAATTGGGTATGTAGATCGTGATCATAAAGGACAGTTTGGTATTGAGCGGCGATTTGACCCGCTGTTAAATGGCAAAACCAGCAATCTTAAATATAATCGCTCTGCAAATGGCACACTTCGAAAAGCAATTATAGATCAGCATCCTACTGCAGAAAATGGCGCAGATATTCAGCTCACCATTGATGTCAATATTCAATCCATTCTCTTAGATGCCTTGAAAAGAGGAATGAAAAAATCAGGGGCTTTAACCGCAAACGGGGTAATTATAAATCCATTTACTGGTGATATTCTGGCCATGGCTTCGGTTCCTGATTTTGACCCAAATACCTATGAGAAATATGATGTTTCTACATTTGCGAATCGAACTATTTCAGATTCGTATGAGCCAGGGTCAACATTTAAACTAATTTCATTAACTGCTGCTCTGGAGTCTGGAATGTTTACAGCAGAGGATCAATTTTTCTGTGAAAATGGTGAATATCAAATTATCTCCTCAAAAATTATTCATGATCATGAGCCGCACGGTGATCTATCTCTATCTGATATTTTCATTTATTCCAGCAATATCGGTTTGGCGAAAATGGTAGATCAAATGGGCGCACAGCATATTTATGATTATGCCCGAAAATTTGGGTTTGGAATTCGAACTGGAGTCCCCCTCCCCAGTGAAGCTCCTGGAGTATTGCGGGAATTTAATGAATGGACGCGCCTTTCTGGTCCTTTCGTATCAATGGGGCAGGAAATATCAATCAATACCTTGCAACTAGCAGTGGCATATTCGGCTGCAGCAAACGGAGGGTATTTACCCACTGCCAGGATAATTAAGAATATATCCGGAAACGGCTTTGAAGAAAGAGATTATTCACCAAGGCCCGTAAGAAAAGTAATGACTCGGGAAACATCAGAATCATTGCTGGCCATGATGGAAGAAGTTGTTAATCATGGAACAGCTGACAAGGCGCGAATTCCAGGGTTTAGGATAGGTGGTAAAACCGGAACGGCAGAGAAATTTATAAATGGTTCTTACTCGTCACGTGAGTTTATATCTTCATTTGCCGCAGTATTTCCAACAGACAACCCTAAATATGTTTGTGTAATTAATGTTGATTCACCAAGATATGGCCTTCATTGGGGGAACGAAACGGCAGTTCCAATCGTAAAAGATATATTTGAAAGACTTATCATCAATAATAAAGAATTTGTTCCTGTTGAGTCAAAGCCTATGCCGCAATTTGCACATACTAAAAATATAGATAAACTGGTTCCCTTACTATCAACTGTAAATATTATTCAAAAGAGGGAAAACACTGTCCCCAATTTTTTAGGGAAAACATTGAAACAAACCATTCAAGAGGCAAAGGATTTAGGACTGCTAATAAATCCGGTTGGAACATCTGGGAGAGTAGTTTGGCAATCGGTCTCTCCCGGTGAGCTGGTTGATAATGCTCCTGCCTGTACCATAAAATTGGAATCTATGTAATGCAGCTTAACGAATTAGTAAAAAATATTCATTTTAAAGGAATTCCGGATAATCGGGAAATCTCTGCCATCACTTACGATAGCCGAAAGGTAAAGCCTGGCACTTTATTTGTGGCTATTGCCGGTGAGAATTCAGATGGTCATGAATTTATTCCCCAGGCAATTGAAAATGGGGCGGTAGCGATTTTATCAAATGGGAGGAGCCCAAAGACTACCGTCGTACCCATTTTACAGGTGAAAGATCCCCGCCTTGCCATGTCTCATATTTCAGCGCAGTTTTATGGAAATCCATCAGCAGAAATGAATATTGTAGGCATTACGGGCACCAATGGGAAAACATCTATCACCCACATTTTATATCATATTTTACAAACGTCTGGGGCAACCTGTGGCACCCTGGGCACATTGGGATTTCAAACACCTACCGGAATGGTGAGCACAGGGTTTACCACTCCTGAATCTGTAGAGCTCCAGCAAATGCTTCAGACACTGCAACTGGCAGGAGTTGACAATTTAGTGATGGAAATTTCATCCCACGCACTAGACCAACATCGAGTGGATAATGTAGAAGTGGATATTGCCATCTTTTCAAATTTAACACCTGAACATTTGGACTTTCATGGTGATATGGAAAATTATTTCAAAGCAAAGTTGCAACTATTTCAAACATTGGCAGTTGACAAAACCGCTGTTATAAATTTTGATGATCCTTATGCACAGCGGATATGCTCATCTATTTCTGCAAAATGCATTACCTATGGTATGAATAAAAAAGCTGATCTTCACCCTGTTCAAGCGGAATTTACAACTAATGGAATCAAGGCTCAACTTCAATTCAGGGAGCATATAATTTCAATCGATTCTCTGCTGCTGGGTGAATATAATTTGTCAAATATTATGGCAGGAGTGGCTGCAGCGTTAAGCATGGGGGTTTCAATTTCTCAAATTGAAAACGCAGTAAAAAACATGCCTCCAATTCCTGGAAGAATGGAATTAATCTCTTGTGACTGTCCAGGGAAAGTTTTTGTGGACTATGCTCATTCGCCAGATGCCTATGAAAAATTGTTTTCAAGCCTCTCAAGCCTTACAGCTGACGGGGTAAAATTATTAACAGTGTTTGGTTGCGGAGGTAATCGAGATTCTGGTAAACGGTCAGAAATGGCAAAAATATCAGAAAAATATTCTGCTTTCAGTTTCATAACGATGGATAATCCGCGGAATGAAGATGTAGAAAATATAAATGCAGATATTATTCGAGGGTTTTCAGGAGATGATTTCACGGTTATTCCAGATCGAAAAGAAGCCATTACCACTGCATTGAAAAAGATGGATGAAAATTCTATTCTGCTTATTCTTGGCAAGGGACAGGAAAATTATCAAGAAATAGGTTCAGTAAAAATACCTTATAGCGACATTGAAATTATCAGGGCATATTCAAATGAGAGTTGATATTCAAAATAACACTTTTTTTAAAAAGGCTTTGAATAAGGCTTTCCCTGAGCTGAACGCTTCTGATTTTTCAGGAATTTCAATAGATTCTCGAAATATAAAACCCGGAGATATTTTTCTGGCATTTAAAGGTGAAAGCTCAGACGGACATAATTATATCAGCCAAGCCGAAAGTGCTGGAGCATCTATTGCAATAATAGAAAGGGAAGTTGAAACATCTCTACCATCTTTTCAGACAGAATCAACCCAGAAGTTTTTACATGATTTAGCGAGTGCTTATCGGAATCATATCACCTGTCCATTTATTGGCATAACCGGATCTAATGGAAAAACTACGACGAAAGATTTATTAACCCATGTGCTTTCAGCAAGCATGAAAACAATGTCAACAAAGGGAAATTTCAACAGCACTATTGGTGTACCTTTGTCAATTTTTGAATGTAATGGAAATGAAGATATTGCCATTATTGAAATGGGCGCTAGTATGCCCGGTGAAATAGAATATATTTGCAATATTGTCCGGCCCAATATGGGCATCATTACCAATATTTATGAAGCCCATTTAGAATATTTTGGTGATATAAATGAGGTTGCAAAAACAAAATCAGCCCTGTTTTCTTCTCTCAGCAAAGAAGGTGTCGCATTTATAAATATGGATGATCCTTTTATCTCCAACATGCCAATTGCTTGTAAGAAAGTAAAATATACCTTCACCAAATCTTCTGATTATGAGGGTAGTTGGTCTTCAGATCGTCAGACATTAACCATTAATAATATTTCAATTAATTTATCAGCGGCATCAGAAACAATGGGGTTGAATGCGCTGGCAGTATTTTCTATTGCATCTTATTTGAAAATGGATGCTCATGTTATAAAAAATAAAATAGAATCCTTTCAACTGCCCGCCGGCCGTGGCAATATTTTACAATTCCAGGATATAATGGTAATAAATGATAGTTACAATGCCAATCTTGAATCTGCCCGCACGGGAATAAATAATCTCACATCTCTTTCTAAAGGAAGTCGAAAAATTGCAGTTATAGGTGATATGCTTGAACTGGGAGATTTAGAAGAAAATCACCATAAAACTTTAGGAAAATATTTATCTGAAAAAAAAGTTGATGCCGTGTTTGCCTTTGGCGATTTAACAAGGCATACTATTAAGGCAATGAATGGTGCGGCAATGTTTCATCAATATTATGATGAGAAAGCAAATCTATTAACAGACCTGAAAGCCTTTATCTCAAAAGGTGATATCATTTATGTAAAAGGTTCTCGTGGAATGAAGATGGAAGAAATAATAACAGGGTTACAAAACTGATGTTTTATCATTTACTCTATCCTCTTCGAGAATTTTTCTTTGCCTTTAATGTATTTGGGTATATTTCATTTCGAGCAGTTGGTGCTGCATTGACTGCACTAATAATCAGTTTCCTCTTCGGGCCTAAAATCATCCGCACACTCCAGTCTCGCCAAATTGGTGAGACTATACGATTAGATGGGCCTGACTCTCACCTCAAAAAAGAGGGTACTCCAACGATGGGAGGGATAATTGTGTTATTGGCAGTTATCCTTCCCACTTTCCTTTGGGCAAAAGTAGATGATAAACATATTTTGCTTATCCTCCTTGCAACAATGTGGATGGGGATAATTGGATTCTTAGATGATTATTTAAAAGTCATAAAAAAATACCCACGCGGATTAATTGCTCGCTATAAAATGGCCGGGCAAATTAGCCTCGGATTAATTATTGGGGTCATTCTCATCTATTACCCTGACTCTTCTCAATTTGCTACTTCTATTTCTATTCCTTTTGTTTCCAATGGAACCTTAGATATTGGCTGGTTCTATGTCCCTCTCGTTATTTTGGTTATTACCGGTACATCAAACGCAGTAAATCTAACCGATGGGCTAGATGGTTTAGCCACCGGTCTGGTTGCCATTGCTACACTCGTTTTTGGTGCAATCGCCTATGCTTCCGGCCGGTTAGATTACAGTGATTATCTCAATATTATCTATCTGCCCGGAACGGGAGAATTATTTATCTTCTGCCTGGCACTTATTGGTGCCTGTATTGGATTTTTATGGTTTAATGCGAATCCTGCGAAAATATTTTTAGGGGATACGGGTTCACTTGCAGTAGGCGCCGCTCTTGGAACATTGGCAGTTCTCTTGAAAAAAGAAATACTTCTATTTATGATTGGGGGTGTCTTTGTGGCTGAATCCTTATCGGTAATGATGCAAGTGTATTATTTCCGATATACGAAAAAAAAATATGGTGAAGGTAAGCGTATTTTCCGCATGGCTCCCCTCCATCATCATTTTGAATTATTAGGTTGGCCGGAAAATCATGTAGTGGTTCGATTTTGGATTATAGGCGTTCTATTGGCACTCATTTCACTCACAACCTTCAAAATCCAATGATAGACTTTAACAATATTTCTCAAAATAACTGGGCAGATACAAGGATAAGTATTCTGGGCGCAGGAAAAAGTGGAATTGCTGCAGGGGTTCTAGGTGCGCATGTCGGTGCCAATATTTTTATTAGCGAAAGTGATAATTCTCCGGATATTATTAAAAATATCGGAGATTTCAAACATGAAGTGGGCGGCCATAGTAATACTGTTTTAGATGCAGATTTTCTTGTAAAAAGCCCTGGGATACCTAATGACATTCCAATTATTAAAGAATGTGAAAATCAAAAAATACCTATTGTCAGTGAAATTGAATTTGCATCATGGTTCACCTCTTCCCCTATATTGGCGCTCACTGGTTCAAACGGGAAAACTACCACCGTAAATCTTTTACATGAAATGTGTATCAGTGATGGAAGAACTTCTTTGCTTGGCGGAAATATAGGCATGCCTTTCTCAGAAAATGTACTGTGGGAGCTTACATCAAATATTACAAATCCAATACATGTGCTTGAACTTAGCAGCTTTCAATTGGAACATATTAATACCTTTTCCCCAGCTATTGCCGGCATATTGAATATAAGCGCAGATCATCTGGATAGGTACGCAGATATTAATGCCTATGCTGCAGAAAAAATGAAATTAGCAAATCAAATTAATGATTCTGGTTGGTTAGTTTTTAATGCGGATGATCCCATCTTAGCTGAATCTCTTCAAAATACCAATCGCTCAGTAGTATTTTCTCTAACCCAGAATGGAAATTGTATTTTTAAATTGAATGCCACAAAAGTGTATACCGGAGAGACTGATAACCCTGACATTTTATTCAAATTTGAAGATACAAAATTAAAGGGTTTTCATAATTTGCAAAATATTCTAGCAGCTGCAACAATGGCACATTCTTTTGGAATATCACGAGAAGCAATTCAAAATACAATTATTAATTTCACGCCCATCCCCCATCGTTTGGAATGGGTTGGCAGCATCCATAATGTGGATTATTTTAATGACTCAAAAGCTACAAATATCGCTGCTGCCACTGCTGCCATTGAAAGTTTTGATGATAATTTAATTCTCATATTGGGAGGTCAGGATAAAGGATCGACAGATTTTACTCAGCTCATCCCATGCATGGAGAATCGCGTACATTCAATTATTGCTTATGGCGCTGCAGGAAAAGAAATAAAGAATCAGCTTGATGAAAGTTTTATGGTTACCTATTGTGAATACTTTGAGGATGCCATGCTCACAGCGAATGATAATTCTAAACCTGGTGATACTGTCCTTCTATCTCCAGCATGTGCCAGTTTTGATCAATTTTCCAGTTATGAACAGCGGGGAAATACATTTGTAGAAATATTTAACAAATTGGAGCTAGGAAATTGAATATTCGCTCTTATCCCAATGATTACTTGATCTTAGGTACTATTTTATTACTTTCAGGCTTTGGAATTGTCATGATGTACAGTGCCAGCAGCATCTATGCCATGAATGAATTTGATGATTATATGCATTTCTTCCTTCGTCAAACTAAATGGCTCATTATTGGCGCAATTGTCATGTTTGTTCTAAGTCAAATGAGTTACCGTTATTTAAAAGAGTTGGCTTATGTTCTTATCATTTTGTCATGGATTATTTTGATAATGGGGTATTTTTTTAAAGGCAATAACCCTGCATCCCGCTGGTTATATTTAGGAGGAAGAAGCTGGATGACCACCTCAGATTTTGCTCGAGTAAGTCTAATCATTTTTACTGCCTTTTTTATTGATAAAAATAAAAGATATTTGAAAGATTGGAAATTTCTGTTTATCCGATTCACTCCAATTCTTGGCATCTCCTTGGTATTGATTCTCTTTCAGCCTGACACCAGCACCACAATGATGATTGCCATTATTATAATGGTAATGCTCTTCATTGCCGGTGCAGATTGGCGTTATCTCACAGGTTTATCAATTGCGGGAGTCATAGCACTAATCTTAAAAATAATGAGTACTCCCCATGCTATGGATCGCTTCTTAAATTGGAATGATAAACAAAAAATTCAATCAATAAATGCTTTGGGGACTGGTGGAATGCTGGGAAGTGGGTTGGGAGACAGTATTATTAAAAACGGATTTCTGCCTGAAGCACATACCGATTTCATCCTTCCTATTGTTGGTGAAGAACTGGGGTTCATCGGAATCTTCATACTATTTATACTCTTTTGGTTTCTCTTTACAAAAGGACTGACTGTGGTAAGAGAAGCACCTGATTTGTTCAGCATGTTTTTGTCATTTGGAATATTAATTTCAGTAATGATTTATTTTTTGGTGAATGCTGCATACGTAGTCGGATTTGCACCAACAACTGGCCTGCCAATGCCCTTTATCAGTTACGGCGGCTCACATATCATCTTTACATTTATATCAATGGGGATATTGCTGAATATCGCCCGAAAAGGACAATCTGTTACCAACAGCTATTATAGAGGATTCTCTTATGAGTAACAATTTAAGGATGGTGGTTACGGGTGGTGGAACTGGTGGGCATTTCTTTCCAGCAATGGCCATTCGGGATGCCCTATTACAAAAAGGAGTAGAAGTAAAATATATTGGATCAAAATTTGGAGTTGAAGCTACTCAATTTTCAACTAATAGTGATGAGGGATTACTTCTGAATATTCGCGGAATTCAACGACAATTAAATGTGAATTCAATTTTTAAAAATATCCTTTTCCCATTTAGATTTTTACAGTCTTATTCTCAATCATGGAAATTACTCCATAATTTTAAGCCCCATGTGGTAATTGGCACAGGTGGGTATTCATCTGGCTTACCACTTTTAGCTGCCATCCATAAGGGCATAAAAACAGTCATTCAGGAGCAAAATTCATTTCCGGGAATAACTACCCGGCATTTGGCTGCTCGAGTGGATGCTATCTGTACTGCCTATGATGATGCTGCAACTCATTTGAAAAAAAAAATCCAATTTTCACTGGAAATCCAGTGCGGAAGGATATTCAAATAATGGATAAATCTCAGGCAAAACAAAAATTTAGCTGTAATGCTTCCCAACCGGTATTAACCATTCTAGGTGGGAGCCAGGGATCGGTTCCTTTGAATCGTCATTTTCAAAATGAATGTAAAAAATATACTGAATCCGGAATTCAAATACTTTGGCAATGCGGTAAAAATGATTATGAACGCTTACACCATTCTGTGAATGAACCAGATGTGCATTTAATACCATTTTCAGATGATATGGGGGCATTGTACTCAGCTGCTGACCTAATCGTTTCCCGGGCAGGAGCATTGGCATTATCTGAAATGTCTCTAATGGGTAAGGCCATGGTGTTGGTGCCCTTTCCTCATTCAGCAGGAGACCACCAAACAAAAAATGCTCAGGCATTTTCTAATTCTGGTGCTGCCGTGGTGCTATCTCAGTCAACACTGCCTTCCGGTGAGTTGGAAACAACCGTATTGGAATTATTCAATCATCCAGAAATGATTCAGAAAATGGAAGAACAATCTATTCAAATGGCAGCTCCAGATGCTACCGAAAATATTATTTCAACTATCATGGAAATAGCAATTAGCTGATGTTTGGGAAAACAAATCATATACATTTTGTAGGTATTGGCGGAATTGGTATGAGCGGTATGGCTGAGCTCCTTCATAAACTTGGGTTTACTATAAGCGGGTCAGATCAAAACAGTTCTGAACGAACCGATAATTTGCAATCTTTGGGGTTACGTATATCCAAAGGCCATTCTGGAGAAAATGTAAACGGTGCCGATGTGGTTGTATATTCCTCTGCTGTTCAGCAAAACAACCCTGAAATAGTAACTGCAGAAAGCAAAAAGGTACCGGTAATACGCCGAGCAGAAATGCTTGCTGAACTATTGAAAGTAAAACCAATCAGTATCGCCATTGCTGGTACCCATGGCAAAACCTCAACCTGTTCAATGTTGGGAGCAATCTTAACATCTGCAGATTTTAACCCCACTATGGTAATTGGGGGTATAGTGAATAAATTCCAAAGTAACACTATTTCCGGTAGTGGTGACGTGATTGTGGTTGAAGCAGATGAATTTGATCGTAGCTTTCTCACGCTGCAGCCAACTATGGGGCTCATTACAAATTTAGATTTAGAACATTTAGACTGTTACGAAAATCTGGAAGACCTTCAAATGGCATTTACTCAATTTGCCAATGCCGTTCCATTTTACGGGAAAGTAGGGGTATGTATTGATAACGAGAATGCGGCTTCCATTATAGCCAATATCAAAAGACCCGTTGTAACTTTTGGAATTCATAAAGATGCTGAAATTCAGGCTTCTAATTTACAATTCGAAAATAACCATTCAACTTTCACTCTCTCAGTTCATGGTGATCCGTTAGGAGAATTAACGGTACATGTCCCCGGTGAACACAATGTAGCTAATGCACTGGGTGCGGCTGTACTGGCATTGGAATTGGATACCCCTTTTGATAAAATTCAAGCAGGATTAGATCAATATACAGGGGTACGCCGCAGGTTTGATATTAAATCCACCACCGATACCAATATTATGATTGTTGATGATTACGCCCATCATCCATCGGAAGTATCTGCCACATTGAAAGCTGCTAAAACTGGTTGGAATAAACGTGTAATAGCAATTTTTCAGCCTCATTTATTTACCCGCACTCGAGATTTTTATCACGATTTTGCAAAAGCATTTTTGCAGGCAGATATACTCATTGTAACAGCTATTTATCAGGCGCGAGAAAACCCAATTGATGGTATTACTGCTCAAATTATTACTGATGAGGCAAAGCAGCTTGGGCATAAGCATGTGGAGTTAATTATGGATCAAACCAACATTCCAACTCGACTAAAAGAAATTGCACAAGCGGATGATATAATTATAACCATGGGCGCCGGGAATATTTGGCGTCAATGTGAAGGGATTTATGAGGCAATACAAAATTGAACCAAAAACAGAAGAAAGACATTCGTAATATGCTTACATCTGAAATGACATTTGGCGAACCCTTAGCCAAGCACACCACCTTCGGTATTGGAGGTCCTGCGGCCTGTATGGTTTTTCCGGAAAGTCGGGAAGAATTATCTACATTGCTTACTTATGCCTCTGAAAAAAATATATCGGCCATCTTTATTGGTTCCGGCTCAAATGTATTGGTGTGTGATAAGGGATTCGATGGAATAGTTATCTCCTTGAAGAAATCTTTTAAAAATATCAGTATAAAGAAAAATTCAATGATTATTGTGGAAGCAGGTGTCATGCTGGGTACTATGGTAAAACAGGCAATGGCAGCAGAAATAGGCGGATTAGAAAGCCTTATTGGAGTTCCGGGAACGGTTGGAGGTGCTCTTATTATGAATGCCGGAGCATTTGGCAGTGAAATATCAAAATATTTTGAAGAAGCCAAAACGATGACTTTAGAAGGAAATATTAAATCTTATACCAGAGGGGAGATAGAATTTTCATATCGTCATTCAACATTTCCTAACAATGAAATACTTTTGGATGCAACGTTCAAATGTAAAAAAGGAAAACCCCACCAGATACTACAAGATAGAAAGATAGCTTCAGATGGAAGAAAATCTAATCAACCCCTAAAATTCAGATCAGCGGGAAGTATCTTTAAAAATCCATCTGATACGTTAGCAGCAGGCTACCTTATTGATAAGGCTGGTTTAAAAGGAACGAAAAAGGGCGGTGCAGCCATCTCTGAAAAACATGCCAACTTTATTGTGAATATGGACAATGCAACAGCCGCTGATGTCTTGCATCTTATAAAGCTGGCTAAAAAGTATGTGATTAAAAAGTTTAATATTAATTTAGAACTAGAAGTGAAACTCATTGGTTTTCCACAATCAATGACTCAGGGAGTTTATTATGCGTAAAAAACAAAAAAAAGTGATTGTTAAAATATTGAAAGCTGTTTTCAGTATAGTATTCATTGTGCTTATTGGTGTACTTATCAGTGGCTATTCCAACCATATTGGATTATTCGATACATTTGAAGTTAAAATAAAGGGTAATCAATTTGTAACTGATGCTCAAATTCAAAAACAACTGCAGCCATTTATATCAGAAACCTATTTCTCTATTAAACTGGATGAAATACAAAGTGAAATATCTTTGCTCGATTTTATTGAATGTGTACAAGTAAGCAGAATCCTCCCCAATACTGTGATGGTTCAAATAATTGAGAGAAAACCAATTTTACTCATCACCTTAGAAAATGAAAACTTCTTGATGGATGAAGAAGGCCTGCTCCTCCCTGCTCAAAGAAAGGCCATCAGTTTTTATCCAGTTCCAATTATTAACATTTCAGAAGATACAAATTACAATTCTGGATTAACAGATGAAATTGCAGACCTTTTCAAATTTTTGTTAAAAGATTACCCGCAATTTTATGACCAATTAAGTGAGGTTATCATTAGTGATGAAAATTGGACATTTTATAGTGATAGTAAAACGCGAATATTTACAACAGCAAATGATTTACAATCCCAGCTGAATATCTTGAAATATTTTGAGAAAACTGTTTACCCTGGCAGACAGCTGGGAGACTATTCATACATTGATTTAAGAGTTACTAAGCAAGTAGTAGTAAAAGAAAAATATCAAAAAGGATAATGGTGGAAGAAAAACAAATAATCAGCGGAATTGATATAGGCACAACAAAAATTGCTGTGGTCATTGCCGAATGGAATAAATCTGATAATTCCATTAATATTCTGGGTGTTGGCGAAGCTCCATCTGATGGATTAAAAAAGGGTATTGTGGTAAATATGAACAAAACGGTGAACTCACTAACTCAAGCCCTTTCTATGGCGGAACGTCAGGCAGATGTTGAAGTTAATGGTGCATTTGTAGGTATAACCGGAGATCATATTCGAGGTATCAATTACTCAGGTGTCATCACTGTAAGTAAAGGTAGCAATCGACAACCGGTGGGACAGGAAATTACTCAGAATGATGTCCAACGAGTTTTAGACCATGCTCAATCTATAAATCTTTCCCCAGATAGACGCATACTACATGTGCTTTCACGGGACTTTAAAGTGGATGACCGTAGTGGGATAAAAAATCCATTAGGGTTGGCAGGGCATCGATTAGAAGCCAAAGTGCATTTGGTAACCTCTGCCATTAATGTAGAAAAAGACCTTCAAACCTGCATGGAAAAATCCGGTGTTGATATAGTTGAATTTGTACTTGAACCCTTGGCATCTGCTCATTCCGTGTTAGATGAAAATGAACGAAAATTAGGGGTTATCCTGGTTGATATTGGCGGTGGAACTACTGATGTTATTATGTATCACGAAGGTGGTGTATTACATGCAGGCACAGTTCCTTTGGGTGGTAGTAATATAACTTACGATATCGCCTATGGCGTACAAACAACCTTAGAACAGGCAGAACAATTAAAATGTCAGTACGGTTCGGCAAAATCTGCCTTAGCAGATCCCGAAGAAAATATAAATATCACCGGAACCAATGGCCGTGATTCTAAAACAATTTCCCGAAAAAATTTGGCAGGCATCATTGAACCCCGTATGGATGAAATATTCCGACTGGTAAAGAATGAACTTCGCAAATCTGACTATCCCGGTGACTATACCTTCGGCATTGTTCTTACTGGCGGAGGTTCCAAATTGGAACATGTTATCGACTTAGCACAGGAAATTTTTCAACAACATATTAAAGTGGGGCAGCCTCAATTAAGCGGAGGTGTATCTGAAAAGGTGAATAATCCACGCTATTCTACTGCTGTTGGACTCATTAATTACGGAAGGCAAAATTGGTCAGAATTGGAATATGGCGATTCCATTGATATAAATTCAATTTTTAAACGCTCATTTACGAAAATGGGTGACTGGATAAAAACTTGGTACTAACAATAAACAAAAAAAGGAGTAAGACATGTTATTTGAACCTGTTGATCTGAAAGAACAAAAAGCAAAGATAATCGTAGTTGGTGTTGGCGGTGGTGGTGGAAATGCCCTGAACCGAATGATAGAGGGTGGTATGAATTCAGTAGATTTTATTGCTGTGAATACCGATGCGCAAGATCTAGAGAATAATAATTCTCAAACAAAACTCCAAATAGGAAAAGAACTGACTAAAGGACTGGGGGCCGGTGCCAATGCTGAAATCGGTCAGCAAGCTGTGGAAGAAAATAAAGAAGTTATCACCAGCACATTGGAAAATTCTGATATGGTATTTATTACTGCTGGCATGGGAGGTGGTACCGGAAGCGGAGCTGCTCCTGCAATTGCTAAAATTGCAAAAGAATTGGGTGCTCTCACAGTAGGCATTGTAACCAAGCCATTTGCCTTTGAAGGGCCTAAACGCCACAAACGGGCATTGGCAGGTATTGAAGAAATGAAAAAGAATTGTGATACCCTTCTGGCAATTCCAAATGAAACACTACTGGAAATTACCGATGAAAATACAACCGTTACGGAATCTTTTAAATTAGCGGATTCAGTACTGCATCAGGCAACCAAGGGAATTTCTGACCTTATTAACATTCCGGGGTTGATTAATCTTGATTTTGCTGATGTGAAAACAGTCATGGCGAATATGGGTGATGCTATTATGGGTACAGGTATTGCACATGGAGAAGAACGGGCAATTTTAGCAGCACAACAGGCAATCAATTCTCCCCTGCTCCAAGATGCCAGCATTACCGGATCACAGGGATTATTGGTAAACATCACCGGGCCAGATAATATGACTATTCATGAGCTGAATGATGCCTCTAGCATTATTTATGAAGAAGCTGGTGCTGATGCCAATGTCATTCTGGGATGTGTATTAGACAAAACTCTTACCGATGAAGTTAGGGTAACGGTGATTGCTACCGGATTAAATGGCGATACAAAACGGGAATATAATTCTATTCCCCATACAGCTAAACCTGATTTCACCCTGCCTCGGGTTGATAATAATGCCAATGAAAATGAAAATCATATATCGGCACAAGATACACCCGTAAAGATGGATGAATCAGACAATAATCCTTCTCTGTTCAAAGAAGATGATACGCAAGAAGAAACAACAACAGAAGGACCAGTAATTACCTTTGGGGATGATCTGGACGTACCAGCATTTATTCGTAACCGTCAGGAATAAATCCGGCAGTAGTTTCCCAGAATAATAACGGACTGCCAAATAGAGTGAGGGGAATACTCTCCCCTCAATAATTGTTAGATACCAATAAAAGCCTCTCAGAAATGAGAGGCTTTTATTTATGGGTAATTGAAGAAAATAAAATATCTCTAAACAAAAAAACCTCCTAAATAGGAGGTTTTTAATCTTAGAAAATGTATCTGCTATTAAATAGCTTTTAAGACCTTTCCTGATTTCAAGCAATTGGTACATACCTTAATCCTTTTTTTGGTACCGTCAATCATTGCCTGGACTCGTTGCAGGTTAGGCAACCAGCGTCGACGAGTTTTATGATGTGAGTGACTCACATTATTTCCTACAATTGGTTTCTTTCCACAGATTTCACATATTTTTGCCATAATTCTAATTCCTTATATAAAAGACAGGTGGAAAATTTAAGAGTAGTTCAGGATATAAAAAAAGAATCGTTTTAATTTCATCTATTAAATTAATTCCAGCTTAAATCACCCATCCCTTATATCCACCATTACAATGGAAAATTTAACCTGAAAACTGTTTTCCCCGGTTTAGACCGTAGAACTTTAATGTTTCCCCCATGTATTTCTTCAACAATTCGTTTGGTGAGGCTCAAGCCTAATCCCCAACCTCGAGGCTTACTGCTATATCCAGGGCGAAAGATATTTTTCCAATCACTGCGTGGAATACCTTTACCTGTATCGCTCAGATCCAATTGAGTCCCCGCTTCGGTTTGGGTGAGGGTTATTGATATGTTTCCAGATTTGGTTCCCATGGTATCTACTGCATTTTTCATAAGATTCTCAACTGCCCACCGAATTAATACCCAGTCCCCTTGGATGGTTATATTACTATCTCCCGAATAGTTTATTTCAACCCCTGATTGTTTGGGAAGGCGATTTTTCATATACTCACTCACTTCAGAAATCAATTCTGATAGAACAATTTCTTTCAGTTTGGGTTTGGACCCAATTTTAGAAAATCGTTCCGAAATTTCAGAGAGTCGTGAAATATCTTGGTCCATGGAATTTAATATTATGCCCTGATCTTCTTTTTCTTCCCGAAGAAGTTTCACCCAACCCATTAGAGAGGATACGGGAGTTCCCAATTGATGGGCAGTCTCTCGTGCCATTCCAGCATAAATTAAATTTTTCTCACTCCTGCGAATGAGCTGCATTCCCCAAAGGGTGATGAGAATGAATGCAATTCCAAAGCCAACTTCAAGATAGGGCATCCAACGCAGACGGGTTACCACTTGAGGGTCTGAATAATGAATTTCTCCCCATTTCACATCATCCCAAACTAAGTCTAATGGAGGAAAAGATTGATCCATCTTTTTTACCATCACCCAAGCTTGGGAATTGTATTCATCACTGCCCTCTTGAGCAGAAAATCCCAAATTCAATCCAGCAGATATTTCGTCTTTTGAGGTAATGAGAATGGGGAAATTCATGGAAGGCAGGAGAATATCCATCACGAATCGAATATCTTCCTCATTACTGCTGTTAATGGCATCGGAGTATGATTTGGCAAGAATCTCCGCCTGCAAGCGAGCTTCATCCCGCAATTGATTTATCATGATGCGATTTACCCAGAATATCATGACAATAATGGTCATAGCCAATATAAACAGACTGAGTTTGATGTTAAATGGTTTCTGCGAGGCTTTCATTTTCTTTTCGTTTATGGTTAATCCATACTGCAATGAACAATAATAATAGGACAGTGGAACCCCAAGTTAAGAAGGTACCATAGCGGACGTCATCTGGGATAAACTCCATGACAATATGATGTTCACCAGCTGGTATGTAAATTCCCCGTAAAATGGTATTCACCGGATGGATTTCCCAACCTGAATGACTCGTAATCTTCCACCCTTCGGGATAATAAATTTCACTTAATACTAAAAACTGGCCAATTGGTGCACTCACTTCAATTTCAATTTTATCGGGTGACCAAAAGGTAATATTTGCCTGCGAATCGGGATTATATTCAACTACCCCAACCTCTTTTTCTATAATTGCAGTAGCAAGGGGATTAAAATCTGGTTTTCTGAGTACAGTCAATTGCTTTTCCATTTCAGGAATCACCTTAGCCTCTGGTGTGAAAAAAATCCGTGGAATGGTATACTTAAATTGATATACATTGGTTTGTTGATATTTTCCCTGATGGAATAATTTACCAGTAAAGACCAAATCAAATGCAGGATGAGGCAATTCTTCTGTGGTAATTAAATACTTTACATTAAGCATTTGCAGTACACCAAGGGAATTCCAACCTACTTCATCCTTCACCTTATTGTAGCGATAAATTTTCGCCGGATGGTAGCCCATGATACTTTCAATTTGGAAAGCAGACCATCTGTTTTCATTTGCCAAACTTCCCAGGGGCAGTATTCTGTATAATGTAGTATCCTTTTTTAAAAACCGAATCACTTCATCTTCATTCAGGTACGCAGATTTCACAGATCTCTTAGTCATTGTGGATTGGCGGTAGCTGTCTTTTTCCGGCTGAATTATCTGATGATCTACCAATGTTAAATCAACTACTGATAGACTCATGATAATGGCTATCAAGACCCTATTAGTAATCCAACCCATTCGAGATATATAAAAAACACCTACACTAATAATTAGAAATAAAATTGATTTAATCATATCGCTATTAATTAAGTCTATTCGAAAAGTGTTGAGCACTGGGTGACTTCGAGGGCCAAAATCAGGTTGGCTGCCTAACATAAATTTTAATCCAATAATGATCAGTGATACAGCCCCTGCCACATAAAACATTTTTTTCACCATTTCAATATTATTATTAGAAATAATTTTTGTGGATATATCGATACCTAATCCTGCTAATACAGCAATAGAAAATTGGGTAAGGATGAGAAACATTGCTGGTACCCGGAATTTATTAAAATAGGGGAAATAATCATAAAATATCTGATAGAAAAAGAAGTTTTTTCCAAAGGAGATTAGTAAGGCAAAAAGTGCGGTTGAGGCAAAGAACCATTTAATTTTCTTTTCGGAAAATAAAAATCCAATTATGGCTAGAGTGAGGACAATTATTCCCATATAATTGGGGTAATCCGTAAAGGGCATATTACCCCAATATGCTGCACCACCGAACCCATAATAGGAGGGAATGAAGAAAGTAGACATTTCTCCAAAAGAGAATGACCAGGCAGTGGCATATTCAAAACCCGTGCCTCCCCCGCCTCCAGCACCCCTGATGGAATGAGGGGCATAATTCAATGCCGGAAGGTATATCCACATGGCCATACATAATCCCAAAACCAGACCAATGCCAGTGTAGATTAGCCACTTAGGTTTGTTTGTCTTAGAATTATGGAAGTTCCATAGGAGTAATAGAATGAGCAGACCTCCTGCCATCCAGGTATAATAGGCAATTTGGGCATGGGCCCGCTGAAGCTGAAGACCTACTATTAATCCCAGAATGCCAAGATTCCCAATACTTGTTTTATGAAACAAACGAAGTATTGCCCAAATCACCCAGGGAAGCCAGGCAGTGGTCATCATTTGACTGCCATGCCCATGTACAACCATAGTAATAAGATAGGGCATGAGTGCAAATGATAGTCCACCAAATAATGCGCTGAGGCGATTGGTTCCCAATTGGGCGAGGAGTACAAACACACCCATCCCTGCCAGAATGAAATGAAAGATATAATTCCAAAAACCTGGAAGCCCTATCCATTTCAAAAAATTAATGATAGTATTAGGGAAATAAAAATCTGAAATATTTTGGAATGAATGAATGGATGGTAATCCACTAAACACCCAAGGCAGCCAAAGGGGATATTTTCCAAATTCTTCTTCGGAAGATTCTATACCTTGATGGACGGCACTAGGTGAAAGTGAATCTGGACCTCCAAAAGTAAATTCACCCGTAAGAGGTTTATGAAATAGAATTCCCACCACCAGTGCAATGATACCCATGGAGATGAGATGAAATTGGTATTTATTTATAACTTTCATTTTTATGGAGATTTAGATTTGATATTTCTTAAGATAACCTGAAGACCTTCCATTAAACCATAATCATCTTCATCCAATCCAAGGAGCCAAAGTGTGGTAAAAAATACAAAGACGATTATGATACCCCCACTGATTAAGGTTAAGATGGTATGAAATGGCATAATAAATTCTTTCAGGTAATTTCCAGCAGCGAATGCCAGTATTCCGGCAAAAATCGGTTTTACAAGCTTTGGGCTCCAGGGAGTGAGTTGAAGTAATTTCCAATTTTGTATAATTCGTATGAAGGCGATGAATGACAGGGTTATTAAAGTTGCAGTTGCAGCTCCCATTCCACCCATTGTTGGTATCAGATATAAATTTAAACCGATATTTAGTCCGCATGCTATGAAGGTATTCAATAGGTTCATTTTAGGAAACCCAGTCATATTCAGTGTAGTACCTCCAATCCCAAAAACTGCCTGTATGAAAGCTGCTGAAACCAATATCATTAAAATTGGGTATCCCTGAAGAAACTGGCTTCCAAATATTAACATTATTTTTTTGGGGAAAAGCAAAATCAGGATTGCAAATGGTAGAGAAAAGGTAGTTATCCACCGGGTAACCAATTTAAACAGATGATTCATCTCTACATTCTGTCTTTTGGCATACATTTCCGCCATTAGGGGACCATAAATACCTGAAAATGACAACAGGATTATACGGACAATACCTGCAGTTCTCGATGCCGGATGGTATAATCCAACAGTTGTGGGGTCCGTAAAATAGCCCAGCATGATTACGTCTGTCCAATGAAGTACGGTGCCCAAAATTGACATGAACATAATGGGCAAAGAATAATTTAATAAATCTCGGTTAAATATTCCCTTATTCACAGATAGAATATTAATCCCTGAAACTTTTTTCAAAAATATCGTTATCGTGATACACCCCAGAACAGCAGAAAGTACAACAGGAATGACAATAGCTGATTCTGCAGAGTAGAAAAAATAACAGATAACCATTGCCAACAGTAAAATGAGTGGGTTTTGGATTTCAGTTACCACTATTTTATATTTGAGCAGTTTAAATGCTTGTGTAGAAAATGCTGAAATGTGGATGATTATATAAAAAGGTAGAGAGATAGCATGAATAGCAATTACCTTGGTGAGCAGCGAGGATTGATTGAAAATATCCTCAGCTAAAAAACCTGCAAGGGCAATTTGTATCAGCATAAAAATTAACCCTGAGATTGATCCCATTTTCAGTGCAGACAAAATGGCTGTCTGTTTGTTTTCTATATTGCCTTCCCGACTCACCTTCCTGAGAATTCCCTGATCAAGACCAAGTTTTGCTATCACCTCAGAAATTCGGGTAACAGCATTTGCAAGGGAATATATCCCCAATAATTCTACACCTGCCCAGCGAGCCAACAGACTAGTAAATAGATAACGAAAAACCTGCCCAAATCCCATACCTGTGAAGGAGATAGCGGATTCTTTAGCAATTTTGGTATTGGTATTCACATTTATGTATAAAGATGATTTGTTACAGTATCAATAATTCTTTTACAATTGTTGGTGTCGTAGTATTTGAAATATCTCCTTGACATTTCTTTTCTAACAGGGGAACTTACATCATTACCTGTAAATATTTCCTGCAACTTATTTTGAACCTGCTCCCAGTTATTACAATTTATTCCCATGACAGTTTTAGCATAATCCTCATATAATTCTCTATCTTTAGTGATGTATTCCTCAAGGTCAAATGATGTTGGAATTATTGGCCTATCTAAAATTAAATAATCTAACACAACCCCTGAATAATCTGAAATTAATATATCTACAAAGGGCAATATAATATTTATATCTGACACATCGCTCTCTTCTAATAAAATGATGTTCGAAAAAGATTTATCTAAAAGATAATTGTTATTTGATTCATGATGGTAATGCATCTTAATAAACATACCAGCATTTTCATTCGACAACATTTCATTGAACTTAAGGTAGTCCATAGAATTAAATAAAGATGCACCACCATAACCCTCTTTCCTATGGGTTGGAGCATATAGTATTATTTTAGAAAATTGGTTCCAATCTTTTTTTTCGGCAAAAATATTTAATAGCTCATCTTTTGGAGATAGTATTTTATCCATTCTAGGGTATCCAGTTTCAATAATTTGAGCAAGATCTACTCTAAAAGCTGAAGCCATTCTCTGGCTCACATCTTCTGAGGAAGATATGATGAAGTCCCAATTATCATTTAAAAATGGAAAGATAAATAATAGTGCTGATTTAACTCCATTGTAATAGGGGTTATGTGGTTTATTTTCATTTATTTCATCATCATACTTAATTTTTTTTAAGGGAATTCCATGCCACAATTGAACCTTTAAGGATTTACCAATAGCATACATATTCACATCTGAATAGCCACAATTAACAAATGAAACTGCAGCTCTGCATCCATAGTAGAATCCGAAAATAGAATTTTTATTAAATGCTCTATACCCCTTGGATCTAAGATGAGAAATTATTTTATTTTTATTTGATAACCAAATAGCCTTGACAGGAAGTTTTTCTTTATGGATATATTCAAACAAATATGAGGTATTGTCAGAATACCGATTGCCATACCATGCACCAAAAATCCACACATTATTTGATTTAGGAATTAATTTGCTCATAATGAATAAGGGATAAAATACAATCCCAAAAAATAGTTTCTTGATCTGCTTCATCATGTCAAATAAATTTATTTAAGTTAAAAATTAAAGTATCAATTCTCTCTGAGCAATACCACTAGAGACCATGCTTTCCTGATTGTAAAATAGGTTCCGGGGAAACAAGTATAATACACAATTGCTACAGGGTAATGCAAAATCAAACTAAATACAATAATAAAATTTCTAGTGGGGACGCTCCAAAATACAATCCCCAATTTCATAAATAAAGTTTTGTGAGATCCCCTTATATCTTTCGGTCTTTTTTGAATGGTATGTCGAACCCAATCAAATATTATGGAGGCTGATACATTAAACATTCCAACTAGGCTGAAAACAAACATATTGGAATCTGAAAAATATGCTATGAAAACCAAAAATGTTATTAAATCCTTTAAGCCATCAAGA
>Ga0207988_1000421_pt1 | contig 25782 bp, 20 predicted proteins | sample ETNtaG_11_FD_185773 | JGI IMG/M metagenome (GOLD analysis project Ga0207988, IMG submission 185773) | Marine microbial and viral communities from oxygen minimum zone, Eastern Pacific Ocean - ETNP201310SV74 (SPAdes) (version 2) | ecosystem: Environmental > Aquatic > Marine > Oceanic ...
GAGGCCGCAGCGGCCCGGGCTGGACAGATCCCGGCTCGGCGCTTTGGCGAGCCGGAAGAGGTCGGTGAGGCCTGCGTATTTCTGTACAGCACACAGGCCGGCTACATCACAGGGCAGAACCTGCTCCTGGACGGCGGCATTTTCGAGAGTGCATTCTGAGTTCCATCATCTCCCTTCAACTGCCTATTCAGCACACTAACCCGGAAGACCGCTCCCCGTGAACCTCGCGGCACTCAGCCTCAACGACAAGTACGAGCAAACTGATGGCCAGCTGTATCTGACCGGCACCCAGGCGCTGGTCAAGGTTGCCATGCTGCAGAGCATCCGGGATCGTGCTGCAGGCCTCAACACCGCCTGTTTCATCTCTGGCTACCGCGGCTCACCGATGCACAATCTCGACAAGGAGTTGTGGCGGGCCGAACGATTTCTACCACAGAACCAAATTCACTTCTTGCCGGCAGTCAACGAGGACATCGCGGTGACCTCGCACTGGGGTACCCAACAGGCCGGTCTCTTTGGCGATGCCTGCCATGACGGTGTTTTTGGGCTCTGGTACGGTAAAGGCCCCGGGCTTGACCGTAGCATCGACGCCATGCGTCACGCAAACCTCGCCGGCACCTCACGCTATGGCGGTGTGCTGGCCATGGTCGGTGATGATCACGGCATGACCTCGACCGACGTGCCGGCCATGTCTGTACCGACCTTCATCGACCTGATGATGCCGGTGCTGTATCCAGGCAACGTTCTTGAATTGGTCGAGTACGGGCTGTACGGCTGGGCGTTGTCTCGTTACTGCGGCGCCTGGATCGGCTTCAAGACCGGCCCAGAGACGCTGGATACGGCAGCCAGTGTCATGCTGCCGACCGGCTGGCCCGAGATCACTCTGCCGGACTATCCCTTCCCGCCCGGTGGTGTCAACATTCGCACACCCGATCACTGGGCCGACCAGGAACACCGACTGCACGAGCACAAGATCGGTGCCGCAATCGCATTTGCCAAGGCCAACCCTCTGAACAAGGTGCTGGTCGATAGTCGGCAGCGGCGATTCGGCATCGTGACTAGCGGCGTTGCCGCCTTTGCCGTGCTCGAGGCGCTGCGCTCGCTCGGTATCGACCAGGAACACGCCGCAAGCCTTGGCATCACGGTGCTCAAGATCGGCATGCCCCACCCGATCGACGAGGAGGCGATCCGACGCTTCTGCACCGGCCTGGAAGAGGTCCTGGTGATAGAAGAGAAACGCCGGATCATCGAAGTCTCGGTCAAGGACGTACTCTATGCGATACCGGCGAAGGATCGCCCCCGAATCTCCGGCCGACGCGACGACAGCGGCCAACCGCTGCTCCGTGCAGTCGGTCAGATCGGCCCGGACGCGATCGCCCGGGCCATCGCAAAGCGAATCAGCCCCTTTCACGACAGTACTACCATGCAGGATCGGCTGGTCTTCCTGGACGCCAAGGACACCGAACAGGCAGACCGGCGATCCCTCAATATCGTCAGGACACCGTTCTTCTGCTCCGGCTGTCCCCACAACACCTCGACCCGAGTGCCTGAGGGCAGCCGGGCGCACGGCGGTGTCGGCTGCCACTACATGGCAACCAATATGGCGCGCAGCAACATCACGCACTCACACATGGGAGGTGAGGGCGCGACCTGGATCGGCATGTCCCGTTTTGTCCAGACCGAACACGTGTTCCAGAACCTTGGTGATGGTACTTATTTTCACTCGGGCCTGCTGGCAATCCGTGCCTGCGTGGCTGCGGGTGTCAATATCACCTATAAGATCCTGTACAACGATGCCGTGGCCATGACCGGCGGACAACCGATCGACGGAAACATCGACCCGGCGACGATCAGCCGCCAGGTCCACGCCGAGGGTGTGAAGCACCTTGCGATCGTCACCGACCAGCCCGAGAAATATGACGGCCGGCGCCACCTCGCGCCCGGTACCAAGGTGCACCACCGACGAGAGCTGGATGCGGTCCAAAAGTCTTTTCGCCAGTACCTCGGTGTGAGCGTTATCATCTACGACCAGACCTGCGCAGCTGAAAAGCGCCGGCGCAGAAAGCGCGGGAGCCTTCCCGACCCCGACCATCGCATGTTCATTAACGAGCGCGTCTGTGAGGGCTGCGGCGACTGCTCAGACAAGTCCAACTGCCTGTCAGTGATACCGGCAGAGACACCGTTTGGCCGCAAGCGGCGGGTTGATCAGTCTTCGTGCAACAAGGATTTTTCCTGCCGCGAGGCATTCTGTCCCGGCTTTGTCTCAGTCCGGGGTGGACGGTTGCGGCGTCTGGCGAGCGTCAGCGAGATCCCCCGGCATCTGCAGTTGCTGCCGGAACCGGTCCGGCCTGATCTGCTGACAGATCAGCCTTATAACATTCTCGTCACCGGTATCGGCGGCACCGGCGTGGTCACGATCAGTGCCATGATCACAATGGCTGCGCACCTTGAGGGCCGGGCCTGTCAGGCGATCGACCAGTTTGGCATGGCCCAGAAAGGCGGTGCAGTAACCAGTCACATCCGGCTCGCAGCCACCGCCAACGCTATTAGGGCAGTACACCTCGACGCCGGTTGTGCAGATCTTGTACTGGGATGTGACGCCCTGGTCGCAGCCGGCGACCTGGCCCTGCAGGCGGTTTCGGCCGAACGCACACAGCTTGTGATCAACACCCATCAGGCAATCACCGGACACTTCACCCGCAGCCCGAACCTTGAGTATCCGGACGATGACCTAAACGAACGTCTGAGAGGAGTAGCAGACACTGCCAACCTGACATTTCTTGATGCGACCCGCATTGCGACACGCTTGATGGGTGATGCCATTGCGACCAACATGTTCATGCTGGGCTACGCCTACCAGCGCGGCCTGATACCGGTATCCTCGGCAGGCATCGAACAGGCCATCACACTGAACGGTATTGCGGTCCAGAGCAACATCGAGACCTTCAAGTGGGGCCGGCGGGCCGCACTCGACGTGGGGGCCGTTACCGCGCTCGCGTATGGCGATGCGGAACAACCGGGTGTACTACCGGAATCCCTGTCGGCCTTGATCGAGACCCGAGCGGGCGATCTCGCCGACTATCAGGATTCTGCCTATGCCGAGCGCTATAGAACGCTGACCCAACGGGCCCGCCAGGCCGAGGAAACACAAGCCGGCGGCCTCTCAGGGTTCGCGCTGGCTGTCGCCCGCTTCTCCTACAAGCTGATGGCCTACAAGGATGAGTACGAGGTCGCAAGGCTCTACAGCTCTCAGGGTTTCACGAAGCGCCTCAACGAGACCTTCGAAGGACCGTTTCGGCTGGAGTTTCATTTCGCGCCACCGCTATTCAGCACACGGGATCCTCACACCGGGCTGCCAGCCAAACAGACCTATGGCCCGTGGATGTTGCGTGTCCTGAAACTTCTTACGCGGTTGCGCGCCCTGCGCGGGACACCATTTGACCCCTTTGGTTACACCAAAGAGCGGCGCGCCGAACGGGCACTGATTACGGCTTATGAAGAGACTATAGATGAACTGGCCAGGAGCCTGGACCACGACAACCACGCACTGGCCATCGAGATAGCTTCACTGGCCGACGGCATACGAGGATACGGTCATGTCAAGCAGCGCCACCTCCAAGAGGTGCAGGTCCGGCAGGAGAAACTACTCGATCACTGGCGCACTCACGCACCTCGTGCCGAGGCGATCTGACGGCAACGGTTACCCCTTTAGCGTCGACCTGGCTGATCCGGTTAACCCATTGGCAGACTGCACATCGATACAGGATCTGTGGGAACCCAGACTACCGTCACAATGTCAGCTTTTATTAAAACGAGGAAGAAGTCATTGTTGATCCGAATGGAGCCAAACTAAAAAAATACCAGTTTCTAACTTTTGCTGATGGTTGCGCGTATTCAATGCTTCAGTCAGAAGGTGACGGATCTACGACGATAGCTGAATGTTAAACTTCACTCCACTGTCTAACAAATTCCCAGATCTTTTCAGATGCTAATCTCGGCCCAATCATTGATGGAAATACACGGGGAAGAAAATACCCGTATCCTGGACTGTCGGTATGTGCTCAGCGACCCGGCAGCCGGTATCGCTTCATATCGACGAGGCCATATTCCAGGGTCTATTCACTTGGATCTTGGTGAGAATCTGTCGAGTCCCATTAGAGCTGGAACAGGTCGTCACCCACTCCCCGCTGTGGACCTTTTTCAGGAGGCGGTAGGCAAGTGGGGGGTAGCAGACAATTCGGCGGTGATCGCCTACGACGATGGACCAGGCGCGATGGCAGCCCGATGCTGGTGGTTGTTGCGCTGGTTCGGTCATCAATCCGTCTACGTGCTTGATGGCGGTCTAGATGCTTGGATCAACGAGGGAGGAGTCTTACTCGATGGCACTGAGGCCTATCCAGTGGCTGAGTTTACCGGCCGGCCGCAACAGAATCACTGGACTGACACTGATTCGCTGATGCGGGCCGTTGATGATCCAGGTCAATTGATCATCGATGCAAGAGAAAACAAACGGTTCCTCGGTCTGGAAGAACCAATCGACCGCGTTGCAGGCCACATACCCAGTGCTATCAATCGACCATTTAAGTGTAATCTTTCGGGCGGTCGCTTTAAATCAGCTAAAATATTAAGACAGGAGTTTATCGACCTGATTGGGAATACTTCCCCCAATCAGGTTGTCCACAGTTGTGGCTCAGGTGTGACTGCCTGTCACAATCTTTTAGCGATGGAGGTAGCTGGCCTATATGGATCGCGGTTATACGCGGGGTCGTGGAGTGAGTGGATCACAGATCCTACCCGCCCGGTCATCCGCGCCGCCGGGTAAGCGGATGGGTCATGTGGGTACTATTGTCGCAAGTGGTAAGTAAAGGTATGGCCGAAGCCAAAATGGCGGCACTGGAAGATGTCGGGGTCCTTTTGGTAAGAATCGCGGCTGAAATTGGCAGCACCATGAAGCAGCCCTGAACCGATAGATAACGCAAATGGGGGTCGGCCTATTTCAAGGCAGAAAGAACTTTGTCCATACTGTCCTTGGCATCGCCGAATAGCATTTTTGTTTTATCCCGGTAGAAAAGGGGATTATCGACACCTGCGTATCCTGTTGCCATACTCCGTTTCAATACTATAGTGGCGTTTGACTTCCAAACCTCGAGTACAGGCATTCCTGCTATCGGACCATCGGGGTCTTCTTGTGCTGACGGATTGACGATGTCATTCGCACCGATTACGAGAACCACATCCGTATCCGGAAGATCATCGTTTATTTCATCCATTTCTAGCACGATATCATAAGGTACTTTTGCCTCCGCGAGGAGAACGTTCATGTGTCCTGGCATTCTGCCGGCAACTGGATGTATGGCAAATCTCACATCGGTATTTTTGCTGCGCAGAACCTTGGTCAGTTCTGATACGGGATGTTGGGCATGAGCAACCGCCATGCCATATCCTGGAACGATAACCACGCTGTCGGCTTCTCGCAGTAACTGTGCGGATTCTTCGTGGCTGATCGAAATGACCTGTTGATCGCCAACCGACGATGAACTCGAACTGACTGATCCACCAAATCCTCCGAGAATCACCGCAAGAAACTGTCGATTCATAGCGCGACACATGATGTAGCTCAATATTGCTCCACTGCTTCCCACCAGTGCACCCGTCACGATCAGCAGATCATTTGCGAGCATAAAGCCAGTTGCTGCAGCGGCCCAGCCCGAATAGCTGTTGAGCATAGAAATCACGACCGGCATGTCTGCACCGCCGATGGCCAAAACCATGTGTGCTCCAAAAATCAGTGCGAGTACTGTGGCAATAATGAGCGGGTAAAGCCCAGCGTCTAAAGTGCCCATGGAAATAAAATGCCAGCCGAACCACAAACAGGCGAGCCCTATAGCAATATTGATTAGATGTCGGCCAGGGAGGGTGAGCGGACGGCTGTTAATGATGCCTTGAAGTTTTCCGAAAGCAATAACCGACCCGGTAAAGGTTACTGCACCTATCAATACTCCCAAGTAGATTTCAATATTGTGAATAGTCCTTTCTATATCGAAATATCCAACTGTGGGATCGAGAAAAGTTCCGAACCCAACCAAAACAGCCGCTAGTCCCACAAAGCTATGGAGCAACGCGACCAGTTGTGGCATAGCCGTCATCTGAACGCGGGCGGCGACTAACGCCCCGATTCCACCTCCAGACACCATCAGAATAATTACCAGTGCGTAGTTACCTACCGCGGGGTTATAAATTGTGGCAACGATGGCTATCGCCATCCCGAGGATTCCGAAGAGGTTGCCTTGCCGAGCGCGCTCCTGATGGCTCAACCCCGCGAGGCTGAGAATAAATAATACGCTGGCCGCGATGTAGGCTGAGGTGATGATACCGGTAGACACGTTCAGATATCCCTCCGAAACATCCGCAGCATTCTGTGGGTCACCAGAAATCCACCACTGATATTGACACTTGCGATCAGCAAGGAAATTGCTGCGAGCAGAACAACCAATGAAGATCCCGCGTCAATCTTAAGCAGTGCACCGATCACAATAATTCCGCTAATGGCATTGGTGACGCTCATCAGAGGAGTATGTAGTGCAGGAGTAACATTCCAGACCACCTGCCATCCGACAAAGATAGCTAGAATAAACACTGTGAAGTGATTCATGAAGGAACTGGGCGCGACAGCGCCTACGCCGAGGATGATCAGCATAACCACACCGAGACCGATCAGAGTGGTGACGTTGTTTTGTTTTTCAGGAGACTTAACTGGGCTTGTAACAATACTAGGGGGCGGAGAACTGGATGGTTCAGCCGGTTTTGCAGTTTCGATCTTCGGTGGGGGCCAGGTGATTTCTCCAGAACGAGTGACGGTCATGGATCGTACAACATCGTCATCCATGTTAAGTTCGATCTGCCCGTTTTTGTCTGGGCAGATTTCAGCCAGAAAATGTCGGATGTTGGTTCCGTAAAGCTGACTTGACTGCGCCGGCATTCTGCTGGGAAGGTCTGTATATCCAATCACGCGCACGCCGCTGGCGCGGGTCACGCGGCCAGGTTGGGTGAGTTCACAGTTACCGCCTTGTTCAGAAGCCAGGTCAACAATAACACTACCGTCTCTCATGGCATCTACCATTTCGGCCGTGATCAGACGTGGTGCAGGTTTGCCAGGCACAAGGGCCGTAGTGATTATGATATCCACCTCTTTGGCCTGTTCCATAAATAGCGCCATCTCCGCAACAATGAATTCCTCACTCATTGTTTTCGCATAGCCCCCGCTCCCACTGCCGTCCTCAGCAAAGTCCAGCATTAGAAACTCAGCACCCATGCTCTCAACCTGTTCTTTTACTTCTGGCCGGGTATCAAACGCACGGACGCTCGCGCCCATGCTTCCGGCAGCTCCTATCGCAGCGAGCCCCGCCACGCCAGCGCCTATCACAAGTATCCGAGCCGGAGGCACCTTACCGGCGGCGGTGATCTGACCAGCGAAGAATCTGCCAAACTCGCCAGCTGATTCTATGATCGCGCGATATCCCGCAACGTTTGCCATAGAGCTCAATGCATCGAATTTTTGAGCTCTAGAAATTCTAGGTACAGCATCCATTGCCAGGACATAGGCTCCGGTATCGGATAGACGAGACACAAGTTCTGGGTTCTGTCCTGGCCATATAAAACAGATTAAGGTCTGTTCTGGGCTAAGAAGTGATGCCTCGTGCAGTCCGAGATCGGGATGCTCTGATGGTGCTCTTACCTTGAGGAGAATGTCACTGGTTTCCCAGATTTCGATCGCACTGGCGGCAATCGCAGCACCACTTTGGATATACGCAGTATCTGAGAAACTTGCAGCTTTGCCGGCATTGGTTTCGAGTTTAACAGTGAAGCCCAGCTCGGTCAGATGGCTGACAACCTCAGGGGTTACTGCTACGCGACATTCTTCGGGATAAATTTCTCTAGGTATTCCTATTTGCATACCGCTAATTCGCACCTTCAATGTTACTGTTTCTTTTGTAATATGCCTGTGCTTGCCAAGCACGAATCTGGTGCACTGTGACGTCGATGTACAAGCACAAACGAACGACAGGCGTGGACCAATGGACAACTGGATATGCAGATGACGCTGTCCGTATCGAATTAACTGGAAATCCGGTATCCTTCCCCTTCCTTAATTATAGTTCATCCGAACCAGATTTATCATGGCAGAGCCAGGAGAAATATTTCAGGATCTAAATGATTGCGCTCGCCGTATTGAAGGGCTCAGGGGGTATCTTTGACTATGACTCTCGAAAAGAGCGTCTCGAAGAAATTTTGCTTCGGTTAGAGGATCCTTCACTGTGGGATAATCCAGAAGAAGCTCAGCGCCTCGGCCAAGAACGAGCCAGGCTCGAGGAAACAGTAGGACAATTGGATGACCTGTCTCGGGCGTTCAGCGATTTACTTGATTTGCTTGAGCTGGCACGACTTGAAAATGATGATGAAACGATAGAGGAGGTAGCAAAAGAATCGGAAGGAGTTAAACAGAAACTGGAGAAGCTCGAGTTTCGGCGAATGTTTTCCGGTGAAGCGGATGAAGCCAGCGCTTTTGTCGATATTCAGGCTGGCTCTGGAGGAACCGAAGCACAGGACTGGGCAGAAATGCTACTCCGAATGTATTTGCGCTGGTCAGAATCAGGGCGATACTCGGTCGAACTGGTTGAAAAGTCAGAAGGCGAAGTAGCCGGTATCAAAAGTGCGACCATTCATGTGAGTGGCGAGTATGCTTATGGCTATCTCAGAACCGAAACCGGTGTCCACAGGCTGGTCAGAAAATCCCCTTTTGACTCAGGGAACCGGCGACATACGTCATTCGCCTCTGTGTTTGTTTATCCTGAGGTGGATGACCGATTTGAAGTCGAAATCAATCCTGCAGACCTTCGAATCGATACTTACAGGGCAAGTGGTGCGGGTGGACAGCATGTGAATAGGACTGATTCTGCAGTTCGGATTACACATCTACCAAGTGGGATTGTTGTGCAATGCCAGAACGATCGCTCCCAACATCGCAATAAAGCAGAAGCGATGTCCATGCTGAAATCTCGACTTTACGAGGCGGAGATGCGTGCGCGGCAGGAGGAACAGCAGGAACTAGAGAATTCTAAAGCGGATATCGGATGGGGCAGTCAGATAAGGTCCTATGTTTTGGATCAATCTAGAGTCAAAGACCTGCGTACGGGTGTGGAAACCGGCAATACACAGGCCGTGTTAGACGGTGATATTGGACAATTTATAGAAGCGAGTTTAAAAGCTGCTCTCTAAGGCACTGAAAAGTTAGAAACATGGTAAGCGACATAAACGACCAGACCGTACAGCGGAAAGAGAAACTAGCCAAGTTACGTCAGCAGGGAAATCCATACCCTAATGATTTCCGACGGGACAGTTGTGCAAAGAATGCACTCGAGCAGCAGGAAAGACTTGCCTCGCAAGCGCCCGAAACTAGAGGAGATGAAATCAAGTTGGCTGGACGTCTTATGTCCAGACGCATTATGGGTAAGGCCAGTTTCGCACATATTCAGGATGAGTCGGGCAGAATCCAGTTGTACGCGCAGCGCGACCGACTACCTGATGGACAATACAATGAATCGTTCAAGAAGTTTGATATTGGAGATATTATCGGTGTCATCGGGCGGCCATTTATCACAAAGACAGGTGAATTGACGATCGAAGTGTCTCAGTTTCAACTGTTGGTTAAATCGTTACACCCACTGCCCGAGAAACATCATGGACTGACGAATGTGGAAATTCGCTATCGTCAGAGATATATAGATTTACTGGTCAGCGAAACTTCACGTGAAGTATTTCGTAAGCGGGCAGCGACCATCAGGTCGCTTCGCAAGTTTCTGGATGATCGGGGCTATATCGAAATCGAATCGCCAATCATGCAGGCGATTCCAGGTGGTGCAAACGCAAAACCCTTCGTTACGCATCACAACGCACTTGATCGGGATCTTTACTTGAGGGTCGCTCAGGAGCTCTATATTAAGCGCTGTCTGGTCGGTGGTTTTGAGCGAGTTTACGAATTAAATCGGAATTTCCGTAATGAAGGGTTGAGTACTCAGCACAATCCAGAGTTCACGATGCTTGAATACAACGAAGCCTATCTTGATTACAACGACTACATGGACCTAACCGAAGAGATGCTCAAAATAGTCGCTCAGGATGTCAATGGCAGCACAAAACTTGAATATGAAGGACACAGCATCGACCTCGCCCAGCCTTTTGAAAGACTGAACATGAGTGAGGCTGTCCTGAGGCATAACCCCAAGCTTTCAAGTACTGATCTTAATGATCAAAAAATGCTGGCAAGCATACTTCTGACCCATGGCGTTGAGTCGGATTCAGGTTTGTCGGTTGGCGAGATGTTGATGTTGGTGTTCGAGGCGACTGTAGAGGATCACCTGATACAACCGACCTATATAACTGCCTATCCGGAAGTGGTCTCACCGTTGTCCAGACGCAATGACGATGATTCTTCTCTGACTGATCGGTTTGAACTATTTATAGCGGGGCGGGAACTGGCTAACGGATTTTCAGAGTTAAACGATGCAGAAGATCAAGCGACACGATTTGAGCGGCAAGCAGTCGCGAAGTCTTCTGGAGATGAAGAGGCTATGTTTTTTGACCAGGACTACATCACCGCGCTGGAGTATGGTTTGCCACCAAACGCTGGCGGTGGGCTCGGTGTCGACCGTTTTGTAATGTTGTTGACGGGGTGCTCGTCGATCAGGGATGTATTATTGTTCCCACACCTTCGATCTGACAATAACAATTAAGGTGATCTGATCTGTTCTCCCAAGATGCTCTGATTGCCTGCGAATTGCCATGATCCGGCCACTGGAGCTGTTGATTGGGTTGCGCTATACCCGAGCCAAAAGGCGCAATCATTTTATCTCCTTTATCTCGATGACCTCAATGATCGGAATCGCGATCGGTGTGTGGGCATTGATCACTGTTCTCTCTATCATGAACGGCTTCGAACGCGAACTCAGAGAAAGGATACTTTCAGTCGCATCGCATGTCACTGTGAGCGGTCACAACGGATGGCTTAGCGACCAGGAGACAGTCAACCACGAGATCAGTAAACAACCGGAAATACTAGCCTCGGCACCTTTTATTCTCGGTCAGGGTCTTTTGATGAGTGGCCGAATGGTCAAAGGCGCTTTGATTCGAGGCGTGTTGCCTACAGAAGAGGCTGGTGTTTCCAATTTGTCTGAGAGTATGAAAGATGGCAGTTGGAACGCCCTAGAGTCGGGAAAATGGCAGATTGTTCTTGGATCGGAACTCGCGCGACAACTGGGGGTGTCGGTGGGTCAGAAAGTAACCCTGGTTGCTCCAAGGGGTCAGATTACTCCGGCGGGGCTTTTGCCCAGGCTGAAACGATTTAACGTAGCGGGAGTTTTTGAGCTCGGTATGTACGAGCATGATAGCGGTTTAGCGATTCTGCATTTGGGTGACGCGGCTCGACTGTTTAAGACTGGGGGCCTGGTCAGCGGCCGGCGGTTGAAACTTGTAGACCTATATCAAGCACCCCGAATAAGAGAACAACTTTCCAGGTCTCTGGGAGCGGGGTACCGCGTAACGGACTGGACAATCCAACACGTCAATCTTTTCCGAGCGATAAAAATAGAGCGGCGGGTGATGTTCATCATCTTGCTGCTCATCGTTGCTGTGGCTGCATTCAATATCGTATCTACTCTGGTGATGCTGGTGACTGATAAGCGCTCAGACGTGGCTATTTTACGGACCTTGGGACTGGGGCCGCGCAGGGTGATGGCAATTTTTATGATTCAGGGCACGCTGATCGGGCTTATCGGAACATTTATCGGCGGTGTCTCGGGTGTAATAACCGCTGTAAATGTAGAAACCCTGGTCCCTTGGCTGGAGGGACTCTTTGGAATCGAGTTCTTTCCGTCAAGCGTATATGTGATCACCGACTTTCCTGCTCAGCTAAAGTGGAGGGATGTTTCCCAGATTGTTTCCATTTCATTTGTCTTGAGTGTGGTCGCAACGTTGTACCCCGCGTGGAGGGCTTCGAGAACTGACCCCGCTGAGGTTTTGCGATATGAGTAACCCGACTAATCCGATTCTGGAATGTTCCGGGCTATATAAATCGTTTACAGAGGCAGGCACCCTAGTTCAGGTACTTAGCGATATCAACCTGACAGTGGCAGCAGGTGAAACTATCGCGATCGTCGGCGCCTCGGGCAGCGGGAAGAGTACTTTTTTGCATTTACTGGGCGGCCTGGATAGGCCAACACAAGGCAGTGTTCAATTATGTGGTCAGCCACTGACGGGTTTGAGTGAAAAGGCTATCGGCGTGCTTCGGAATCGGTCGCTTGGTTTTGTTTATCAGTTTCATCATCTCTTGCCGGAGTTTTCTGCTTTGGAAAACGTAGCAATGCCGCTATTGATTCGCGGCGAATCTCATACTTCAGCTTTATCTGATGCGTCGCAGTTATTGGAAAAGGTAGGCCTAAGGGCTCGAGAACATCATAAGCCAGGCGAACTCTCTGGAGGAGAGAGACAGCGAACTGCTGTAGCTCGTGCACTTGTTGGGCAGCCCGACTGTATCCTGGCCGACGAGCCAACAGGAAACCTTGATTCCGAGACTGCAAATTCAGTTCAAGAGCTCTTTTTCACTCTCAATAGCGAGTTTGGCACGAGTCTTGTCATGGCCACCCACGATCTTGGGTTGGCACGGAAACTTGATCATACCTACAAACTAGCGAACGGAACTCTACAGAATATTTCTGCTTAGCCAAATAGCTTGATTGTCCGGCGATATCTCATAAAATGTAGACAGTAAAGATCAAGGACGATATCAGCGGGCAAGGATGCCTCGAATACTTGTCATAGCGTTAGCTTATACGGTTGGCGCACTGTTTATTCATTTGTGCGTCTCGTTGACCGCGCTTTTGTGGGTCTGTTGTGCAGTTTGTCTGTGCTTTGTGTTCGTAAGGGGATGGACTCGTTATTTGGCTTGTATAGGGTTCGGCATGTTGTGGGCCACAGTTTATGCGCAGTATCAGTTAGAAAAACGTCCCGACCGGCATTTCCTATACCAACCAGTTACTGCAGTCGGAGTAGTAAACAGTATCCCTATTGCTAGAACGACTCACACACAGTTCGACTTTAGACTTCATCGACTAACCGACGGGACAATCACAAGTGCCAGGCGGAGTAACGTTCGCCTGCGTTGGTATGGGGATAGGCCGATACTCGAACCAGGGCAGCAGTGGCAGCTACAGATAAAGATAAAGCCTGTTCGTGGGTATCGCAACGTGGGCACCCATGACCGGGAATTGATGTATTTCAGAGATCACATTCAGGCAACAGGCTATGTGTATAAAGCAATTCCTCTACTGATAGGAAAGGCTGAATCAGAGAATTTTATTCTCTCCCTCCGTAATCGCCTCCGGTTAAAGATTCAAGATGTCTTGGGAGAGAAACCTGCTCTAGGCATTGTTTTGGCACTTGCTATAGGGGAGCGCTCGGCCATTTCTGCACAACAATGGAAGATCTTTCGAATGTCCGGCATAGGGCATCTGATGGCGATTTCCGGTTTGCACGTTGGTTTAGCAAGTCTTTTTGGTTGCCTCATTATTCGGTTACTGTGGCGTGTAGGCCTATTGTCAGGCGGTAGGATCCCACGCCCTCATCTGGTGTCAGCTGGAGGTCTTTTGCTTGGGTTGGCCTATGCGGCTTTAGCTGGTTTCCCGCTCCCGGCGGTAAGGGCGTTGACTATGTTATCCACGTATACGGTTGTAGCTGTCTTGGCTAATCGGATGTATCGCCCTGAAGTATTCCTTGGGCTTGCAATGCTAACGGTGGGCATACTGAACCCGATAGACGTTAGTTCAGCTGGGTTTTGGTTGTCTTTTGTAGCCGTGTGGGTAATCTTCCGCGCACAAAAGGTTTACCGAGACAAATTTTCGACAGTGAGCCACTATTCAGTTGGAAACGAGTCGGCTAGATATGCGGTTCGGAATTATGTATTCACCCTATGCGTCATCCAATTTGCATTATTTGTCGGCTTGCTGCCTATACAAGCATTGTATTTCGGAAACTTGTCTCTCGTTTCACCATTCATAAATCTGTTTTATGTTCCAGTATTTGGGTTGCTGGTTATCCCAATGATTCTGAGTGGTTGCTTTGGCCTACTCTTCATTAATGAGTCAATTGGCGGTGGGCTTTTAGCCGCCAGTGGGTGGCTGATAACCTGGCTTTTGAAGCCCCTTAGCTTGCTTACTCAGTTCAGTTTTTCCACCCTAGATCTGTCCAACAACAGCCAACTACTCTTGGTCGTAGGGGTTTTAGTAGGCACGATCCTTTATGTCAGAAAGCTCCGAATATTCTTAATAGGAACTATGACAGTGATTCTATTGATGGGCTCAACGCCTACTTCCGGCCTTAGAAACCATGAAGTACGGATGCGGGTTTTTGACATTGGTCAAGGACTGGCGATTCTGGTTCAGACACGCGATCACGCGATGCTGTTTGATACCGGACCAAGCTTTGGACAGTTCAGTACAGGAGAACGAGTGCTGCTACCGGCGCTCAGGCGACACGGGGTCACCCGGTTGGATCGAATAATAGTAAGCCACGTCGCGGCAGATCACGCGGGCGGGCTGGAGGCTATATTACTCAACCTGGCTGTGGATGATATTCTATCGGGGGAAGCTGACAGGCTCGAAGGTAGTCGACGATGTCGCTCTGGAGAGACCTGGTTCTGGAACGAAGTCGAATTCCGAATTTTGTGGCCAGTTGGTGACGCTCGTCTTAGCTCCAACGATCGTTCGTGTGTTGTGCAGGTCATTAGCGGTGGTGGACGCATTCTTCTGACTGGGGATATCGAGGCAAAAGCTGAGCAGGCTCTGGTCAGAGACTACGGAACCGAACTAGAATCCTCGGTACTGGTAGTCCCACACCACGGATCGAACACCTCATCTACACTATCTTTCCTATCCGCTGTGCGGGCGAAAATTGCGGTTGTGAGTGCGGGCTCGCATAATCGCTATGGGCACCCCAGTCCAGAGGTAATCGGCCAATATGAACGACTGGGTATCCGCTTGCTTAATACTGCACAGCACGGAGAGATCATCATCAAAAGTGGTAACAGAAGAAATACAGTGCGCACCTGGGTCCGACATCATCGACGTTTCTGGCACAGTTGATACCAAACTCACCTCAACACACCGATTGAGTAGATATTGTCGGTAGAATCACAACCAATACGGTAATCCAAGGCGCGCGAGGTCCATTAGATGTTCGAACTAATCAGTAGCGGTGGGTGGCTAATGGTGCCGATCATTTTGTGTTCTGTGATCTCCGTTGCCATCATTATCGAACGATTATGGACCTTGAAGAAAGACAGTGTTGCTCCGGCTGACCTCGTTATAGATATTGAACACTTGCTGGAGCAACATCAACTAACAGATGACCGACTTGAGGAACTCGAACACAGTTCATATCTCGGTCGAATTCTCGTTGCAGGATTGTCTTTTTCTAATCAAGCGCCTGCCGATATCCGCAGGTCGATCGAAGAGGCGGGGCGGCACGTTGTCCATGAACTTGGAAAATACCTCAATGCGTTAGGCACTATAGCCGCAATAACACCCCTGTTGGGACTGCTTGGAACGGTGATTGGGATGATCAAGGTGTTTGCGGCAATTACTGCGGTTGGTGTGGGTAATCCTCAAATTCTGGCGGGGGGTATCTCAGAAGCTTTGATCACAACTGCGGCAGGTTTATCAGTGGGTATACCAAGTCTCATGTTCCACCGTTATTTCAAGGGAAAAATCAATGAACTCACCGTCGATATGGAGCAACATGCGTTACGACTGCTGAACCTGATGCAAGGAAGTCAGAAGCCGTGAGATTCTCCCAGTATCAAGAAGAAGAAATCGGAATCAGTTTAACGCCGTTGATTGATGTTGTATTCCTGCTTTTGATCTTTTTCATGGTTTCGACGACGTTTTCTAAAGAATCTCAGTTGAACCTGCGATTGCCGACTAGTGATCTCCCTTTAGAGACAACGCTGGAGGAGCAGGTAATTGTGATCAGTATTTCAGAGCAGGGCCAATATGTTTTGAAGCGTGGAAGCGATTCATCGACTAAGAAGTTTAATGGTAGTGACGCAGCAGAATTGTCTGAGCAATTGCTGGCCCTTGCTTCGGGGTGGGAGGACCCAGTCGTTATCATTCGCGCAGACCGAATGGCTAGCCATCAGTCGGTTATGACAGCGTTGGATGCTGCTCAACGGGTTGGTCTTCTCAAGCTGACGTTTTCAATGCAAAAACAACATTGAGTATCTTGATTCGGTTAGCCCATTGAGCGGACTGCGTATATTCCGGCGACTACTTGGCCATGTCTGGCCCTATCGACTGGTGTTTGCGTTGAGCATAGTCGGCATGATTCTTGTCGCTGCTGCGGAGACCGCGTTTGCCGCACTACTAAAACCAATCATGGATGGTGGGTTTATCGAACGCGATGCCGCTATGATCAAGTGGGCACCAGGTGTGCTGGTCATCATTTTTTTGGTGCGTTCGTTTGGGTCTTTTTCTGACCAGTACTGTATATCCAGGGTATCCCGCTATGTGGTTTATGACTTAAGGACTTTGATGTTCGATCGCATGATCCGACTACCCAGTCGATATTTTGACCAACATCCGTCATCACTTTTGGTGTCTAAGCTTGTTTATGACGTCGAACAAGTTGCTGTAGCTAGTTCGATAGCAATACGGATATTTGTCAAGGACAGTATTTTGTGTATTGGGTTGCTGAGCTGGATGGCTTATCTGAGCTGGCAGCTCACGCTTGTTTTTCTGGTAGTCACTCCGATTGCGGCGATCATAATGCAAAAAGCTAACCGGCGGTTCAGAAAGACAAGTGAAGCTATCCAGCGATCAATGGGTTGGATAACTCACTCAGCAAAAGAAGCATTCCAGGGGCATCGCGTTGTCAAAGCTTATGGCAGTTACGACCACGAAAATGAACGGTTTGAACAGGCAAACCGTGATAACCGGGCACAGTCGATGCGAAAAGCTTTGGTGGCATCCGTCAGCGTTCCGCTGTTGATTTTTTTCGCCGGCGTAACTGTGGCGGTTATTATTTATCTGTCAATGAGTGGAGTTATCGAATCGCTTGTTAGTCCTGGTACTTTTGTTTCCTATCTTGGTGCGATCCTGTTGCTGATGGGTCCGGTCAAGCGCCTTGCCCGCGTAAATGAACACCTCCAAACCGGTGTAGCCGCTGCCGAGAGCGTTTTTGAGGTGCTCGACAAACCGATTGAGGAAACTGGCGGCAGCATGATGGCTGGAACAATTGCCGGAGACATCGAATTTAGAAATGTCACGTTTCAGTACGAAATGACTGACAACAATGCGTTGAGGGATGTCTCGTTTCGAATCAATCGCGGTGAGACTGTGGCGCTTGTCGGTGCTTCAGGTAGTGGCAAGACGAGTATTGCTTCTCTACTGCTGGGATTTTATCGCGCTCAGCAGGGTGCAATACTGATTGATGGGTCACCCATAGAAGACTATCAAGTTGAGTTTCTGCGCTCCCAGATTGGTTTTGCATCACAAGAGGCAGTGTTGTTTGACGGTTCGATTGAGAGCAATGTCGCTTACTCGGCTGCTCAAATTGATGAGAAGGTGCTTGCTGAGGTGGTTGAAGCATCCAAGATATCGGTCTTTTCTGATAAGTTGCCTGATTTGTTGAAGACGTCTATTGGGGAGCAGGGTGTTAGGCTTTCTGGCGGGCAAAGGCAGAGGCTCACGATCGCCCGAGCACTCTACAGGTGTGCGCCGATTCTCATCATGGATGAAGCAACTTCTGCACTGGATAACGTTTCTGAGAGTCAGGTTAAGGAAGGGATCAAGGCATTGTCGGCTGAACGAACCGTACTGATAATTGCGCACCGCTTAAGTACGGTGGTCGAGGCTGATCGAATACTGGTTTTGCAGGACGGCAGGGTTGTGGAACAAGGCACGCATCGGCAGTTACTGGAGATGGATGGTCATTATGCCGCGCTGCATGTTCGGCAGGAAAGAGGGGAGCTTGAGAGTACGGATCACAATGCCTGATGAGTACAGTCCCCAAATCGTTGGTTAGGTCGTGGTATGCCCCGACGTGGGCTACTGCTCTACTCATGCCTGTGAGTTTTCTTTATCGGCTTTTCATCGCGGCCCGGCATCTATTGTATAAATCAGGTGTATTTACGGTCCAGGATTTCGATGTACCGATTGTCGTGGTTGGTAACCTGACTGTTGGTGGTACAGGTAAGACGCCGCTACTCATTCACCTAGCAAAGGAGTTGGTGGCGCATGGATACAAACCTGGGATAGTAAGCAGGGGGTACGGCGCTAAAGGGTCCTACCCGGTTCGGGTAACGCCAGATACGGAAGTAGTGCGCAGTGGTGATGAACCGCTGCTTATCGCCCGCAGCATCAACGTACCGGTTGTCGTTGACCCAGACCGTGTGAATGCGGTGAGTGAAATCCTAAAATCAGACTCCATAGACATTGTGTTATCAGACGATGGTCTCCAGCACACTCGACTGGGGCGCCAACTGGAGATAGTAGTCATCGATGGTAAACGTGGATTCGGCAACGGTCTACTACTGCCTGCGGGTCCATTGAGAGAGTCCCCGAAACGGCTAGACACAGTGAACGTTGTAGTGCGTCACGGTGGAGTGCCCAAGCCTGGTGAATCTTCCATGGAGACGAGTTTAGGAACTGTAGTCAATATCAACGACGGGCGAGAGTCGACTTTAGACTCCTTTAGACAGAAACAATGTGTGGTCATAACTGCTATCGCGGACCCCGATCGATTCTTCCAGCAGCTATCGGATGAAGGCCTTCAGTTCGAACGGATTGAATTTCTTGACCATCATTATTTTTCTTTCGAAGATCTGCAAAACTACCAAAACTCAACTGTCCTGATGACAGAAAAAGACGCTGTGAAATGTCAGACCCTGGCCGGACAAGACTGGTGGCAGGTACGCCAGGAGATCCGAACCGATGGTGAGGTTGTTGAATTAGTACTTCAAGCAGCGGGAGGTGGTTCGGTCGTATGAGTTTTTCCTACCATATCGTGATTCCAGCGCGTTTCGACTCACAAAGACTGCCCGGAAAACCATTGCTCGATGTCGCGGGTAAGCCCCTAATCCAGCGGGTTTATGAGTGCGCGCTTCAAAGCGATGCAGACACGATTACCGTTGCTACTGACAACCAACAAATCTTTGATGCCGTAGAGGCCTTCAATGGTACGGTTTGCATGACCCGTAAAGATCACCTGAGCGGTACAGACCGGGTTGCGGAGACAACACAACTGTTGGGCTTAGCTGACGATTCTCTTGTCCTTAATCTTCAAGGAGATGAGCCACTGATTTCGCCTGTTTTGATCAATCAGGTAGCACGGGAACTGGTCAAAACACCTGACGCCATGATCTCCAGCGCCTGTTGCCCGATCCAATCTCTAGCGGAGTATGAGGATCCTAATGTTGTAAAAGTTGTCCGAAATCACCGCCAACTTGCTGCGTATTTTTCAAGGGCGCCGATCCCTTGGATTTGCGATGGCGGATCATCCGATCACGCGAACATGCATTGGTCGGAGGCCCGCCGGCACTTGGGCATCTACGCTTATCGCGTGGGCTACCTCATACGCTTTTGCGAACTGACGCCCGCGCCAACAGAGCTGACTGAGAAACTAGAACAACTCAGGGCACTGTGGCATGGTGATGCCATAGTGGTGTGTGATGCGAGCGAGATTCCAGGACCAGGGGTAGACTCCGCGCAGGATCTTCGCCGAGTTGCCGAGTATTTTGAGTCACTGCCGGCAATACGTTGAAATCCACTACTGAGTGAGACAATGATAGGGCCCCTCATGGTAGGTCTAGAAGGCCAATCGTTGTCGGCCCAAGAGCGCGAGTGGTTAGCACACCCATCAGTCGGGGGTGTAATTCTTTTTAGTCGAAACTATGTTAACCCGGTACAACTCACTGATCTCGTAACCAGTATAAAGGCCATCAAATCACCGAAGTTACTGGTAGCAGTTGATCAGGAAGGGGGTCGGGTTCAAAGGTTTGTTGCTGGGTTTACGCCATTGCCGGCGCAGCATCAAATTGGAGTGCTTTTTGAAAACGATCCCACCGGCGCTGAGGAACTGGCATGGATTCTAGGGCGAGTCATGGGATTGGAATTGAGAGCAGTCGATATTGATATCAGCTTTGCACCGGTAATCGACCTATTTAGACGCGACAGCAATGCGATTGGCGACCGAGCATTCCATGCGGATCCAGATGTGGTCATTTGTTTGGCAGGTGCCTTATGCGCCGGGATGCGAGCCTCTGGGATCACACCGATCGCCAAGCATTATCCCGGTCACGGCAGCGTCACAGCTGATTCTCACCTCACGTTACCGTTAGATCCCAGGTCGATCGAGACAATTAGATCTACAGATTTGAAGCCATACAGTGCTTATCGGGAAGTCGGTTTCAAGGGATTGATGACGAGTCATGTGATGTATCCTGCGATTGATAATCAACCAGCTACGTTTTCTACTCGATGGATTCAAGAGATTCTTCGCGAGGACTTGGGATTTACAGCCGCAGTATTCAGTGACGACCTGAATATGGCAGCCGCTCAAACGATCGAGGATATCCACACACGTGTTTTATGCGCGCTTACAGCCGGTTGCGACATGATTCTGTTATGCGACAACACGGCCGACCTGGATGCTATCCTGGAGCGGGCCCCTTGCCATGTTTCTTCAAAAGGCGAATTGAGACTCGAAACTCTTTACGGGTCGGAGCCTGAGGAATCGTATCAGGACCAATTAGCAGACTGGTCTAGTCGGCTCGTCAATTTTGGCTGAGTTACTATGCATCACTGTCAGCGCGTTCGATATAGTCGCCGGTGTCGGTATTGATCCGAATCTTGTCCCCAAGTTTGACGAACGCGGGTACGGTGACACGAATACCAGTGTCCACAGTCGCGGGTTTGCCTGATCCTGCTGCTGTCTGTCCTTTTACGACGGTCTCTGTATCGGTGACTGTCACTGTGACAGCCGCTGGGAGGTCAAGGCCGATCGGATTGTTATTATAAAAGTTAATCTGCACTTCAATGTTGGGGGTCAGGTAACCTTTCTGCTCTGCAATCTCATCACCGGCAATATTGAGTTGCTCGTAGGTTTCAAGGTCCATAAACACCAGGTCTTCTCCTTCTGGATAGAGATACTGCATTTTCCTGGGCTCGACGTGTGCTTTTTCCAGCTTCTCATCAGAACGAAAGCGTTCGTTCAGTTTCGTGCCGTCCGCAATGGCCTTCATCTCTACTTGAGCGAAGGCGCCCCCTTTGCCGGGCTTGACATGTTCCTTTTTCAAAATTCGCCAGAGACGGCCCTGGTGTTCAATGAGGTTGCCGACCCTTGCGTCAGATGCTGAAATCTTCATACTGATGATCCTGGAGAATGACGACGAGAGTTTAAGGCCTGGAGCGGTAGGCAACAACAGAATCGTTTAACGGTTATGCCCCATAAACAATCAACAGCAAGTCAAGACCAGCGGCTAGTTGCATCTAAGTGGTACGATCCCGACTGCCGAGCCTGTCCGCGGCTGGCTAGTTATCTGGATGAAACCAGCCAGGCTTTCCCCGGTTATTTTTGTCGGCCGGTACCTTGTTTTGGCGACCGGTGCGCGAAGTTGTTGATCGTGGGATTAGCACCTGGAAAGCATGGCGCCAATGCAACAGGCCGCCCCTTTACAGGAGATCACGCAGGCTTGCTCCTGTATCGCATCCTTCATCAACATGGGCTGAGCAACAAACCTGAATCTACTGCAAGAGGAGATGCACTGCGGCTACACGGATGCAGGATTACGAATGCAGTCAAATGCTTGCCGCCTGAAAACCGTCCGATCGGATCCGAGGTTAGAAACTGTATTGGATTCATCGGTGCTGAGATACAGGATCTTCCAAAAGGCGCTGTCATTCTGGCACTTGGAAAAGTTGCACACGATGCTGTGATACGAGTATTTGAGTTAAAGCTTTCGACTCACAAGTTTATACATGGTGGAGAGATCACACTGCCGGATGATCGAATTCTGTTGTCGAGTTACCACTGCAGCCGATATAACACGCAAACACGCCGACTTACAGAACAAATGTTCACAACAATAATAGGCAGAGCCAAGCAACTGTCTGGACTTGTCTGAAATGGACAGTGAGTTTGACGGGAAGGCATTTTGCAAAACCGTGTCTCGGTTGCCCGGCGTTTATGTGATGCTCGGGTGCTCATCGGATTGCCTGTATGTTGGCAAAGCAAAACATTTGCGTAACAGGCTTACCAGCTATTTTGTTTCGACTCCACAGAGTGGGAAGATACAACGAATGCTTTCCAGAGTAGCCAGTATCCAAGTGCACATTACAAAAACTGAGAGTGAGGCGTTACTGTTGGAGAACACCCTGATCAAGGAACATCGGCCTCGATATAACATTCTACTCAGAGACGATAAGAGCTACCCCTACATTCGACTATCTGACAGTCACGATTATCCCGGTTTATCTCTTTATCGGGGCGGTATAGAGCAGAAGAACAAGTATTACGGCCCATTTTCCAGTGCAGCAGCTGTCAGGGAAACTTTGTCGGAACTACAGAAAATCATACCGATTCGCCAATGCCAGGATAGCTATTTCAGAAACCGGAGCCGACCGTGCCTTCAGTACCAGATAAAGCGGTGTTCGGCACCGTGTGTCGGCAAAGTTGATCGATCTACCTATGATGCTGACGTGGAGGACAGTGTTCTGCTTCTAGAAGGTAAGAATGAAAAGCTGGGGGTATTACTGCAAAGAAAAATGGACCAGTCGTCCGAAAGTCTGGACTATGAATCAGCAGCGAGATATCGAGATCGAATCGCTGCTTTACGCAAAGTGTTGGAGAAACAGTACGTGTCCGGCGGGGCCGCCAATGCAGATATCGTAGTGGCAGTGGCTCGGGCTGATCGAGGCTGCGTGTCGGTCATGAGTATTCGCAATGGTCAGAATTTAGGCATGCGGCATTACTTCCAGAAGACACTCCTAGATGAAACGGCCGGCGAGATGCTCACGGCTGTATTGCCGCAGTACTACCTCAGAAACCCGATACCCAAAGAATTGATAGTTCATCCGAAAATAGAGGGGATCATAGAACTCACAAGAATATTTTCAGAAAAAGCAGGAAAAAAGATACTTATTAAATCGAATGTCCGAGACTATCGAGCACAGTGGTTAGAGATGGCCCTTCTAAATACGACCGAAAACTTGGACCGTCACCTCGCAAGCAAGGATGCGTACACAACCCGCCTGAAACAGCTTTCGAAAACATTGGGTCTGGCAGTTGATCCGGTTCGCTTAGAATGTTTTGACATCAGCCATACTGCGGGCGAAGCGACCGTTGGCGCCTGCGTGGTTTTTGATGGCGAAGGACCTGTCTCGTCACAGTATCGTCGATTCAATATGAGAAGTGTTGAGGCGGGCGATGACTATGGTGCTATGCGGGAAGTTCTTCAGAGGCGTTACAGGAAGGTAGTAGAGAATCAGGAAGCGTTACCGGACCTAGTATTGGTTGACGGCGGAAAGGGTCAGTACCGAATAGCGCAAGAGGTTTTAGACGAATTGTTATTAGGGGATATTCCTGTTGTTGCGGTCGCAAAAGGGCGTGACCGAAAAGCGGGGAGCGAAAAACTCTATGTCTCCGGGCGGAACTCTGCATTGACGTTGCCTGGCATCTCGGCTGGGCTGCACCTGATACAGCAGATTAGAGATGAAGCGCACCGGTTTGCGATAACCGGTCACCGTCGAAAACGCGCTAAGAGGCGAACTTATTCGACACTGGAGGATGTGCCGGGAGTCGGCGCGGTGCGCCGGCGAGCATTGCTACAGTATTTCGGCGGCCTTCAGCAATTAAAGCGGGCACCCGTTGAGGATTTGGTAAAGGTGCCTGGAATTAGTGATTCATTGGCAGAAAAGATTTATCATTTCCTAAGACAGGACTGACCTCATATGCTCTGGACCATTCCAAATCTACTGACGTTACTGCGAGTCGGGTTGATTCCAGTACTGGTGTTTATGTATTACCTTCCCATCAGCGGACTGTACGTCGCCGGTGTTTTCCTACTGGCAGGATTGACTGACTGGCTAGATGGGTATCTGGCGCGTACGTTGGCACAAACGTCCAAATTCGGTGAGTTTCTTGACCCGGTTGCAGACAAGCTTATGGTTGCCGTGGTGCTGGTTTTGCTCGTGAGCGATGAATTCTTGACATCTGAGTTGTTCGGCTCACAGATGTTTACCGTAGTGGCGGCGGTCGTAATTGGGAGAGAAATAGCTGTTTCGGCCCTTCGGGAGTGGATGGCCGAACTTGGTAATCGGGGCATCGTGGCAGTTGGATTTGTCGGTAAAATTAAAACGACTTCCCAGTTTATTGCGATCTCACTGTTGTTGATGGGGCCTGAGGTTGAAGGTTTTCCGGTATTGATCTGCGGTGAGCTATTGTTTTATGTTGCAGGGGGTCTCACTTTATGGTCGATGGTCGTGTATCTCAAAGCAGCGTGGCCCGATCTTCGAGATCAGTAATGAGTTTTCGAAATCCAATAAAGTTAAGTTAAATCTATTTCGGGATGCCGCATAAACCTGGACTACTGTAAAATACAAGGCAGAGAAGCGGGTGTAGCTCAGTGGTAGAGCGTCACGTTGCCAACGTGAGGGTCGAGAGTTCGAATCTCTTCACCCGCTCCAAATATCACCGTTCGAGGAATAAACCAAGAGTTAAGTAGGATCGGGCCGTTCGATTCGCAATATACAGGCCTCTAGTAAATTATTTGAACCATATTTCGATAGAATTTTAGGCTTTGATTTTGTTTGCTTGCCATTGATCTAAGTTCTGCGAAGTATTGCGTTGAGACAGAGTACATCAAGCTTATGAGAGGCGTGAATTACGGTTTCACATTAATTGAGCTGATGATCGCGGTAGCGATCATTGCGGTTCTTGTCGCTGTGGGTGTACCTCAGTATCAGAATTATGTGGCACGATCACAGGCTATTGAAGGCGTTAATTTAGCCGGCGGTATTAAAACGGCGCTGGCCGAGTACTACAACATAAACGGGGCATTTCCTAAGGACACGACAGATTCGCACGTTGGGCTAGGACTAGAACCAGCAACCTCTATAACGGGCAAATATGTGGCTAGCGTGACGGTCTCCGATGATGGTTTTGGTACGATAACTGCGGAATTTGGTTCAGGCAATCATGCTGGAAAGTTTGTCCGCTTGACACCGGTTCCGGTAGCCAGTGGAAGCATCTATTTTGATTGTGACAGTGACATCGAAGAATCGTACAGACCCAAAGAGTGTGTTGAAGGGACATCCGGACCAACGGAGTTAGAGATAGCGCAAGCTGCCTTAGAAACAGCCAAAGAGGCCTTGGTGACTGCCGAATCAAATTACGATAACTATTTCGCTAGCAATAACGCAGACTGGGACATAGATCCAGACACGGGTATTATCGACACTACTAATTGGTGGTTGGGCCTAACTTGGGGCTCAGACGAATGGGAATTGAAACTTTTTTCCTACTATGATCATAAGTATAAATGGTATCAGGCTCATCCAGATGTTACACAACCGTCCTGGGTTCTTTCAGGCAGAAATCATTGGTATAACCGCCTGTCCACTACAATGAAAACAGAATATGACTCTTTAGGTAACGTAATCTCGGACGCCGCTCAAGCTG
>Ga0207988_1000472_pt1 | contig 24149 bp, 20 predicted proteins | sample ETNtaG_11_FD_185773 | JGI IMG/M metagenome (GOLD analysis project Ga0207988, IMG submission 185773) | Marine microbial and viral communities from oxygen minimum zone, Eastern Pacific Ocean - ETNP201310SV74 (SPAdes) (version 2) | ecosystem: Environmental > Aquatic > Marine > Oceanic ...
TGCATCTGCTGCCAATGCGGTGATCGATACCATCCAACGCCTCAACACCCCAACCCCAGCAGGAGAATGGTTTAGTACTGCTATTCCAAGTGATGGAAGTTATGGCATCCCTGAAGGGATCATGTTCAGTTACCCTGTCAGGAGCAAAGGCGACTATGATTATGAAATCGTCCAGACCCTTGAACTGAATGAATTTGGCCAGCAAAGAATTCAGGCCACCCGGGAGGAACTGGAAATGGAAAAAGAGGCCGTCAGCGACCTTTTGGGTTGAGAAACCTTCAAACCTGAACCCGGCCTTTGGGCCGGGTAACTCTTCATTCTTCTTTCAACATCACCAAAATGAAAATTCACGAATACCAAGCCAAACAGGTCCTTTCACGTTATGGGGTCCCAGTCCCCCGTGGAAAAGTTGCAGAATCTGTGGAAGAAGCCGTGGAATCCGCACGGGAACTGGGTGGTGAGATCTGTGTGGTCAAGGCCCAGATCCATGCAGGAGGACGAGGGAAAGGAGGAGGAGTCAAGGTTTGTCGTGGACTGGATGAGGTAAGGGAAAGTGCGGAAAAAATCCTGGGCATGCAGCTTGTAACGAAACAAACTGGTCCTAAAGGACAAAAAGTCCTCAGGCTTCTTGTTGAAGAAGGCATGGAAATCGTCAAGGAACTGTATTGCTCGGTACTGGTTGATCGTACTCGACAATCGGTTGTGGTGCTTGCATCCACAGAAGGAGGAATGGACATTGAGGAAGTGGCTGCTTCCACTCCTGAAAAAATTCTCAAAACCTTTGCTGATCCTTCCCTGGGCCTGCTTCCCTATCAAGCCACCGAACTGGCATATGGTCTTGGAATCGATAAACTCAATCCTAAACTCATACGACAAACAGCCAAAACCTTCAGTTCGCTGTACCAAACCTTTGTACAGGAAGACTGCACATTGGTGGAAATCAATCCATTGGTATTGACGAGTGATGACCGTGTCGTAGCACTTGATGCCAAACTCAGCTTCGATGATAACGCTCTATTCAGACACTCGGAAAGCATGAAAATGCGGGACCCGGCAGAAGAAGACCCCCTTGAAGCAGAAGCCGGGGAATATGGACTCAATTACATCAAACTTGACGGTTCCATCGGTTGCATGGTGAATGGGGCTGGTTTGGCAATGGGGACGATGGATATCATCAAAACCTTCGGAGGAGAACCTGCAAATTTTCTGGATGTCGGTGGAACCGCAACCGAGGAAACAGTGGAGAAAGGCTTCCAGCTCATCAGCCAGGACCCAAATGTTCGATGCATCCTCATCAATATCTTCGGAGGTATCGTTCGTTGTGACATGGTCGCCACAGGAATTGTCGAAGCCTTCCGAAAAGTCAACCTGCAGATTCCAGTTGTGGTCCGCCTTGAGGGCACCAATGCCGAAGAAGCTCAAAAGATCATAGGATCCTCTGGATTTGGTGAACAACTTCAAATGGCTGACGGGCTTGGAGAAGCAGCAAAAATGGCCGTAGCATCGCTTGGCTGAAAATCAAAACGCCGAATTAAAAGATTCCTTAAGACGCCATTTGCATAGGATAAGCCGGCATCTACTATGCTGGCTTGTGGTACAAGGATAAGTTCCCCCCCTGGCTTTTTCTCAAGCTTTCAGCGCCTTGGCTGAAAATCCCTCCAGCCAGACAGAACCAGGCTTTTCAAAAATAAACCGCTCCTGCTGGTCTTCAAAGCTGTCCAGATGCAATTCCCAGTCAAATTCTGGTGGTATCAAGAATTCCACGGGACGTTCAAAACAATTCAGCAGGAACCGATACTGCTGTCCAGGATATTTGGGGTTCTTGACTTCCCAATGAAGGGTCCTCACGAAATTGTCCAGATTTTCATCTTCGCCCAAGGCATTGTACCAACGGTATTCGCTTTCAGAAGAAAACAGGAAAGCAAAATTATTCTTACGGAAACACGTCAAGCAGCTTACAAACTCCACAAGCTCCACGTTCTTGTTCGCGAGACTCCAATCTATCCAGGTCATTGGAGAATCATGACAGTAAGCGTTGTTATTGCCCTTTTGAGTACGCCCCATTTCATCACCCGCAGCCAGCATGGGAATTCCATTGGATACCTGAAGCAGGAAATGCATCAATCTGATTTTTCTACGGCGTATTTCTATAATTTTTTCATCTTCGGCCGGTCCCTCAAACCCGCAATTGAACGAATATTCAGAATTGTGCCCATCGCGGTTTTCTTCATCATTTAACTCGTTGCGCTTATTGTTGTAACTGACAAGGTCGTGGAGTGTCATCCCATCATGGGAAGTGATGTAATTGATGCTGCATTCCCTCCCTTTTTCAGTCGAACCGAAGGTTGCAGGACTTCCAAGAATGACTTCTTTCAATAGCCCCATCTGCCCTTCATCTCCTCTTACCGCTCGACGAACACTGTCCCTGAAAACATCATTCCACTCTGCACAATCAGCACTTTTTGATGGAATCCCAAGCCGGTAACCTCCAGTTGCATCCCAGGGTTCAACAATCAGCTTGATGCCAGACAGTCCTGGATCATTCTTCAATTCCCAAAATATTCCAGGACCGTCATGAAAATTTCCTTTTGCATCACGTTCCAAGACACTGGCGAGATCGAACCTGAACCCATCCACTCCAAGATTGTGTGCCCAATAAAAAAGTGAATCCTTAATCATTCTACGTGCACCCGGATAGGCACATTTGAAGGTATTCCCGCACCCGGAATAATTCAATAATTCACCCTGTTCATCCTGCAGGTACCAGTCTTCTCTCCCAAGTAATTTGAAATGCTCGGTTGGCCCAGAATCATCCATTTCTGCTGTATGATTGAAAACCACATCCAACCACACCTCAATCCCTGCCTGGTGAAACGCATCCACCATCTGTCGGAATTCGTTTTCGGGATTTACAACATCCAGGGCATAGCTTTGCTTAGGAACTTGAAAAAGAAGTGGAGAATATCCCCAATAATTAAGAAGTGGTTCCCCTGTTTCAGGATTCGACAAGGGATTCTCGTTTTCATCAAAATCGAAAACAGGAAGTAGTTCAATAACGCTGACCCCAAGCTTCTGTAAGTGGGGTATTTTTTCGGCAAGGGCCTGAAATGTTCCTCTCGCAGCCCGATCTTCCACGCCAGAATCGGGGTGAATTGTCATGCCACGGACATGACATTCATAGATGATGCTTTCTTTCAGTTTTTTTGGGGGAACTGGAGTTAGTAAAGGAAGTTTTTCCTGTTTGATGATTGCCAGCCTGCGTAGCCCTTGAAAAACAGGGCCCTGCGGACGACTCATCAAATGGAGACTGAAAGTCTTAGAATCAATTTCAAAACAGACCGGTTTGTTCCATGATTCACCTCCGGTACAATTTCGAGTGAATGGATCGAGTACCCATCCCTTTTGTCGATCTTCCTTTTCTACCAGAATCACATATGCGAGCCTTTGAGGAGAATTGCTTTTGGGCTCGAACTCCATCCGGAACCCCCACCAGTTTCCAAAGCAAAAAGTTTGACGGTCCAAAGAGACAAAAGTCAGGGGCTCGAACTGTAGTCCAGGATGAGCCGGTGCTTCCCATTCATAAAAAACATAAGTGAGACTCAACGCATCTCGAGCTTGGATCCCAAAGCTTAGCCGGTTTTCGTTCCAGCGTCCGCCGGGAAGAGCTTCAGGTTCAACAACGATTTGAGGAACGGATCCTGAGAAATGATTACACGCTTTTTTGGAGCTCATTGGCTTGCTCTAGTAAATACCCCAATGAAGAAAGGCTAACTGAATTTCTGAGAAGTTTCTGTGAATCACCAATAGGAAGACCTTTCGATGCTCCAGCATGAAGGATCCTCAGAAAAAGAGAAGAAGTTGTCAGTTGGACTTCTTTAACATTTCTTCCATGAAGGGTTCCAGTCCTGGTGCACAGGCGGAGAGAAAATTACCCTCGAAAAGTCCGTTATCTGCCAGAAAGTCACTGGTCCAACCTCCTGCAGTCCTCACCATAGAAATTGCTGCCAGGCAGTCCCAAGAGTTGATGAAACTTTCATAAAAACCGATATAACGTCCGCAAGCCACATAAGCCACCATCAAAGCACCAGAGCCCATTGATTCAAAATTACCCTGCTTATCAATAATGGCTTGGAGCACTCCAAGTGTTTTTTCAGGATCTGCTTTCCAGGAATAGCCTATGCCCACCACTCCATCCTGAAAGGTTTCTATTTTAGCAGCCTCCATTTGCGTCCCATTGATCCGCATGCCTGTTTCAGGATCTGCACTAAAAAGTTCGTCAGTACATGGTTGATAAATGACCCCTAAAGGGATCCTCCTGTCGGAAAGCACATAAGCAATCGACACACACCATTCCGGCATTCCTCTGCGGAAACAAGAAGTTCCGTCGATTGGGTCAACCACCCAGATGCCAGGTGCATCCATTTGATATTTTCCTGACTCTTCCCCCAGAAATCCATCTTGAGGAAACAGATCCAAGAGATATTCACGTATTCTTTTTTCTACTTCACGGTCTGCCTGGCTGACCCAATCCTGTGGGCCTTTCGATTCCCATTTCAAATGGTCTGGGTCCCTGAAATATTTCAGCGCCAACAACCCTGCTTCACGTGCGATCAACTGTGCCGCATGAAAACGTAGACGTATTTCGGAAGGATTCAGGATTAAATCCTTAATGGAGGATTGGAAGAAATTGGGATTCAGAATGCTTCGTCCCGATCAGAAAATGAGGATTCAGGAAGTCCCCTGGTTACTCCTTGCCAGCATTCTGGAACGATAGAAAAAGAATCCAATGATGCCAATGATAAACGGTACAGCCAGCATGTTGAGGACCGTCAGCATAGTACCTAGGCTTTCGATGTCCTGTCGCAGGACTTTTCTCACTTCTCGGAGTTTTTTACGGGTCTGGCGTTCCTCACTCCTGAAGCGTTTGATTTCTGCCTGCATTTCAGGAGGAAGGATCACTTCGGATTCTCCCTTTTTTCCAGCAGATTCCAGCAGATTGTCCAACTGTTTCTGAACGGCCTTCAGGGTATCCTGGAGGCGTGACTCTTCGTCCTGAAATTTCATCTGGGCTTTCACCTGCATCGCTTGAAGTCTGGTGAAAGGTCTGAATGATTGGCCTCGTGAACGGATGCTCATCAATGCTTCGTTTCCGGAAAGGTGTTCCACGGCATTCAGCATCAGGTTTAAATTATCATTGGCAGGCTGGATGATTCTCTGGCCAAGAAAATTCATCTTCTGAACAGAGAAATCGTCACTGATGAAATCAATATCACTAAAAATGATGATTGAAGTTGCTTCCTTGGCCTGGTTCAAGTGTTGATATTTCAATGGCTTTGGAGCCTCTCCTTGTTCTTCCCCCTCTTTTTTCTCTGCAGGTGGACGTCCTTCAGGGAAGGCCGTCTCAAATTTGCCTGATACCCTTGCTACCAGAGATTTGCTCTGATTGTCAGGCTTCAGGTCTCGACTGATTTGATCCGGCTGAACAAAGCGAAGCATGAAAGCATCTAGAATGCCGCTTTGATCCGAAAGGGAAAGTAAAGGAGTGAATTCATGGCTGCTGTCGTTGGCTTTGGAAAGCGCTCCAGCTTCCACAAAAAGCACGTTTTCCAGTTGTGATGTAACCGGATGAGACTGATCCAGTGCCTGGGCATTGAAGGACATCCACATCGGGAAACGCATCACTCCACTTCCTGTATTCACCGGAGTACCGAAGCTAGGATCTCCAGTGACTTTCGAGATATCATAATCGACCCCCCATTTCTGAAACAACTTCGGCATGCTGCTCGCGATTTGTGGTTGTCTCCCCATCTGGTTCATTGGAGAAGCCAAGTCGGCTCTTCCATTGGGATCGACCATGACAATTGTTTTTCCACCCCGCAGAACATACTGGTCAATTGCATAGAGTAGGCTATCTTTGAATTCTTTTGGATGCATCACCAGCAAAAGGCTGGTGTCATCTGAGATTTCCTCTGTGTCCAGTGGCAGATTCACGACCTCCATCGTTTTTTCCATTTCGCCCATAAAGGCCCATTTTTCGGGTGGCCTTTGTCCCGGAATCATGCCCCGTCCTCCACTTAAATTGAGTGTCGAGAGGATTCCGATCTTAGAACGTTGAGTCTGACTGACTCTGAAAATTGCCTGAGACAGATCGTATTCCAAAAACCTTTCCCGGCGCGGGTCGAAAAAAGGCAGGGTCATTTCCTGGTCCAGCATAAGGACCACGGCTCCGAAATAAAGCCTGCTTCCCTGGGGAAGGGTCGCCGCTTTGATTCCATATCGTTCAGCCCATTCTTCTTCTTCAGTATCCGGTTTGGGGTCGAAGATTTCGAGAGTGATATTTCCTGAAGAAAGGTTTTCATATTCTTGCAACACTTCGCGTACACGTTCCGCATAATTTTTAAGGTAGGGAGGAAGATCTTCGCTGCTGGAAGAGAAGTAGTACTTGATGCGAAGCGGATCTTTCAATTCAGAAAGGATACTTCGTGACCCATCCGAAATCGTGTAGAGCTTTTCTGCCGTCATGTCGGCACGCATCGGTAGGTAATAGACTACCACGTTGATTGCGATAAGGCAGACAAATAGGAGCAAGACACTCAGTGAAGAATAAGACCAATTGCGAGACATGGGACTAAATCAATCTGAATTAGAAATGAATTGGACCATTGATGCTTGGTTCAGGACGCTTTTTTGGATTCAAGAACCACCACGTTGGTCATCAGCATGAAAATGATGATTGAGAGGAAATAAACGATGTCTCTAAGATCCACCACACCCCTTCGAATCGCATCAAAATGCGTTGTAAAGCTAAACTGGCTTATGACGTCCGTAAGCCAAACCGGGAATATCGTATTCAATATTTCAGACAATACTCCCCAGCCTAATAGGACCAAAATCAGACAAATATTGACACTAAGGATAAAACTGATCACCTGGTTTTTGGTCAAAGCTGATGTGAAGCTTGTGATCGCCAGATACGCTCCTGCCATCAAAAAACTGCCAAGATATCCGGTGATGATTGGACCATTATCCGGAAAACCCAGATAATGAACGGTGATGATCATGGGAAATGTCAGGATCAGGGCCACTGCGATAAAAGCCCAGCCTGCCAGAAATTTCCCAAATACAGAAACACTGGTTCGAACCGGCAAGGTCAGCAGCAGTTCTCCGGTTCCCGAACGTCGTTCTTCGGCCCAAAGACGCATTCCCACTGCAGGGATCAAAAATAGATAAAGCCAGGGATGGAAAAGAAATGATACTTCCAGACTGGCCTGGTTCGAATCATAAAAATTCCCCAGCATAAACGTGCATCCCGCATTGGCAGCCAGGAAAATGATGATGAAAACATAGGCCACTGGTGATCGGAAATATGCCAGAAGTTCTCGCTTGAAAATCGGAAAGAGTCCTTTCATTTCAAAGTCCCTTTCTCAATTGCCAAGTGTCAGATTGCGGAACACTTCATCCAATCTTCCACGTTCAACAAAAAACTGTTCGATGACCATTTTTTTCTTCTTCAAAAATTGCTCTAGCTCACTGGAAATCGATTCCCGATCTTTGGGGAAAACCCTGACGGTCAGTGCTCCGCTGGGCATGTCCTCCAGGCGTTCCACCGAATAAACCTGTTCGAGCCCATTCAGGTCTTCCAAAAGAGCTTCGGCACTCTTTCCGGAAACACTGAGAGTGACTGCATTTCGGTAAATGGACTGGGACAAAAGTTCATCAGGAGTCCCCAGTCCAACCAAACGCCCTTCCGAAATGATCAGGGCCCTGGAGCAAACCGCCTCCACTTCTTCCAGGATATGGGTGGAAATGAGTATGGTTCGTTCTTCACTCATCCTTCGGATCAATTCCCGTACCTCATGCTTCTGGTTGGGATCAAGCCCATCAGTAGGTTCATCAAGGATCAACACAGGTGGATCATGAATGAGTGACTGGGCAAGGCACGTTCTCTGCCGAAAACCTTTGGACAGGGTATCGATGATTTGCTTACGCGCATCCTGGAGGGACGTTAGTTCCAGAACCCTGCCTACCTTGCGTCTTAATTCGGTTCCTGAAAATCCACGGACTTCACCGATGAAGGTTAGAAATTCCTCCACCTGCATTTCGTTGTAAGACGGAGCACTTTCCGGCAAATAGCCAATCTGCTCCTGAACTTGAAGGGGTTGACTGTTGATGCTGAAACCGTTGACTTCTGCATTCCCGGAAGTTGGTGGCAGATAACAAGTAAGCATCTTCATCGTGGTTGATTTTCCAGCACCATTCGGGCCTAGAAACCCAAGTACCTCTCCACGTTGAACCTCAAATGAAATTTCATCCACGGCTTGAAACCGGCCGAACTGTTTACTCAGTGCTTCTACAACAATCATGAAGGCTATAGTTCAAGGTATTGAAATAAAACAATTTAATTTTATAGAAAGTTCATCCGATGATTTCAAGATCAAAGATGAAAATCTGGACAAAAGAAATATGAAGTAAGGTGGAAAATTAGAAAATTACCGAAGGACTCAACCCAACCAGCGTTTGCGTCTACGGTAGTGTTTTACATCCCTGAAGTTGGCACGGCCTTCCGTACCAACACCTAAATAGAATTCCTTGACGTCTTCATTATTTTTCAAATCCTCAGCTTTACCGTCCATTACCACTCTTCCATTCTCAAGAATGTATCCATAGGTAGCATATCGCAGGGCAATGTTGGTGTTTTGCTCAGCTAACAAAAAACTTACCTCCTCATTCTGATTGAGGTTTTTGACGATATCATAAATTTCCTCTACCAACTGAGGTGCAAGACCCATTGAAGGCTCATCGAGTAGGATCATTTTAGGACGTGACATGAGTGCCCGTCCAATGGCCATCATCTGTTGTTCTCCTCCTGACGTGTAACCCGCCTGACTAGTGCGTCTTTCTTTCAAACGAGGGAAATAATCATAAACACGTTCAAGATCACTCTGAATGACAGATCTCCCGTCACTTCGGGTATAAGTCCCTGTCAGTAAATTCTCTTCAGTGGTCAGATGTTCAAACACATGTCGCCCTTCCATTACCTGGATGCAACCCCGTTTTACTAATTCATTGGGAGAAAGATCATGAACCTGAGTGCCATCAAATTCAATACTCCCCTTGGTCACTTCCCCGCGTTCCGCATGAAGCAGATTTGAAATGGCTTTGAGTGTCGTCGTCTTACCTGCACCATTGGCTCCCAGAAGGGCTACTATGCTGCCATTAGGCACTTCCAATGAGGTACCTTTCAGAACAAGGATTACATGGTCATATATGACCTCGATGTTGTTAACGCTTAACAATTCCTAGCCAAATGAAGTGCTTTGAAATCACAAGAAAAAGGGAGAGTTGATACAACTTCTCCCTTTTTAGTATACGGATTAAAAGATACTCAGGAACAGGGTATCGTCCTGTCGGGGACACTGTTTTTAGCTTTATAGCCGGCCGCTGCCTTTTCCAGCATCGGCCTTACCCGGTCCATGGAATTGATCCAACCGGAAACCCTTTCCCAGCTAGTGCCATTCCACTGCTGGATATAAACAGGTCCGTTGTTAGCATGGTCATCACAGGAAACTTTGATGGGATTGGTGAATCCAGGCAAACCAATTTCTGCCATTCTGGCTGAGGTAAGATGAAGATTTTCCATTCCCCATCTCATTTCTTCACCGTTGATAACCCTATTACCAAATTTACCCTGGGCGGTTCGGATAGCTTCAGCAATCAGTACGGAATTGAACACTCCTCTCATGTAGAGATTTTCTCCGACTCTAGAACGGCCCTTGACCTGGCTTTTTCCTTTATCAACGACATGCTTCAAAATATCCTGAGCAGCAGGATAGCCAGTTCCTATTCCATGGAAATTTGCCGATTTATATCCTTTGGCTGCTTTACCAGCTGGACGGACATCATCTTCTCCTCCAGACCACCAGACGCCAACGAATTTTTCCATATTGAATTTAATTCGTGTTGCTTCCTTAATGGCTGTAGGATTCATAGCACCCCAGCCCCACATGATCATCCAATCTGGTTTTTCTTTTCTTACTTTTAGCCAATGAGAAGATTGGTTCTGCATTTCTTTACCAGCAACAGCGATTTTAAACAGTTTAAAACCCAGTTCGCTTGAAAGTTGTTCAAATAATGGAATGGGTTCTCTACCATAACCCGATTCAAGGAAGATGAATCCAATTTTCTTACCCTTCAGATTACTCATTCCTCCTTCCTGGTAGCCGATATATCTTATGATGGCTGAAGCCTGATTCCAGTAGGTCGAGGGATAATTAAAAACCCATGGAAAGACACTTCCGTCTGCGGCAGCTGATAGGCCATAACCCATGGAGTGTACGGGGATTTTATCCACAGGCGACTTTGGAATTAATTGAAGTGTGATTCCAGTGGAGAAAGGGTTAATTACAACAGGATTTTTCGGTTTTACTTTTTCATAACACTCAACCCCTTTATTAGTTTTATATCCCGTCTCACATTCTTCAATAATAAGTGGGACGCCCCCTATTCCTCCGTCTCTTTCATTCAGCATGGCTAAATAATCATGCATCCCATTCGCAATGGGTATCCCACCTCCAGCATATGCTCCTGTCCTGTATGTAAATAGCGGCACATAAATCCCTTTTGCCGCCATAATATTTTGAGACAGCCATATACATGTTATGGCTGAAGCAATTAGAGTAAGGAAAAATTTCTTTTTCATAACAACTCCTTCAATATAAATTACAATTAAGATGAAACAAGATCCATTTTACTGGATAGTATTTCACTTGAGTCAGAACAACTCTGACTCTCCACGAGGTTGGTTCCGCTATGAATATATTAATAGGGGAATGGCCAAACCCGAAGTTTCTCCCTCACAATAGCCCATATTCTAGCTAATCCGTGAGGTTCAAAAATCAGAAAAATTACGATTAGTGCGCCTAAAATCATAAAATTAAAGTGCTCAACGGTTGCTGCATTAATTGGAATTCCTAAAATTAACGGGAGGTTCGTAATTAAAATAGGAATAAGAACAATGAAAGCTGCTCCTAAAAATGCCCCAGAAATGCTCCCTAGTCCACCAATAATTACCATGAATAATATTTCAAAGGACATGTTAATATCAAACACTTCCACTTCAGCAGAGCCTAGATAGGTAAATACGAACAAAGCACCTGCCACTCCAGCATAATAAGAGCTGATAGCGAATGCCATAAGTTTCGTAGGCAATGGTTGAATTCCAATCAATTCAGCTGCTATATCCATGTCACGAATAGCCATCCAGGCCCGACCAATTCGTCCCCTTACAATGTTTACGGCCACTAATGCTAATATAGATACGATACATAATACTACCATGTATCGTGCCTGAGTGGTTGCAGTTGGCCCTGTCACAATAATATTAAAAAAATTTCTCACTGGGACTTCAATCGCTCCTGAGTCATTGTAATTATAAAACCACCCCACTCTTCCAAAAAGCCATTCAAAGAAAAACTGTGCTGCCAAAGTTGCCACTGCGAGATAAAACCCCTTGATTCTGAGTGAGGGCAGACCAAATATTATTCCTACACCAGCTGCAAACAAACCCGAAGTAAAAATTATAATAATAACATTAACTTCTGGAAATGAGGTTACTAATTTATAGCATGCATAAGCTCCCACTGCCATAAAACCTCCAGTACCCAAAGACAGTTGCCCAGCATATCCTGTTAAAAAATTAAGCCCTAGTGCAGATAAAGATAATATTAGAAAAGGGATTAAAATGGCTTGAAGCCAATAATCATTCGCAATTAGAGGCACAACAACAAAAGATAAAAACAAAATGAATAATATTCCCCTGCGGTCCTGTTTGATTGGAAATAATTCATGATCTCCAACATAGGTTGACTTAAATTGTCCAGCTTCTCGATAAAACATATTTAATTATTTTAACTTAAATCCTTTCAATAATTTTCTCTCCAAATAACCCCTGAGGCCTGAACAAAAGAAAAACCAATGCGATCATGTAGGCCAGCCAGCTTTCAATACTTCCGCCCACCAGGTGCCCCCAATAAAATTCCCCAATCTTTTCACCTATTCCGATGATCAATCCTCCGACTATTGCTCCAGGGACCGATGTGAAACCGCCTAATATCAAAACAGGTAATGCTTTAAGGGCTATGATTGAGAGTGCGAAACTGACATCACTCTTCGCTCCCCACATGATCCCGGTAATCAATGCAATGATCCCAGAAATAAACCAAACCACGACCCAGATAGTATTGAGAGACACGCCTACAGACAGAGCAGCCTGATGGTCATCAGCCACTGCTCTTAAAGCAATCCCGATTTTTGTTTTACCCAGGAAAAGTGCTAAGGAAACTAATGCCATTGCCGCAATGACAGAAGCTGCAATATCTATTTCCTGTAAAATCAGCATATCATCAAAGAAAGTTATGGAGTCATAAGGCAGTAAAAGTTCTTCAGAAATCATCATTTTTGGTTCTCCACCAAAAATAAATTCACCCAAACCTATCAAAAAGAACGTAAGACCTATGGTTGCCATAAAAAGTATGATATCCGGCTGATTGACAAGTGACCTCAAAACCAGCTTTTCGACTGAAAAAGCCAACCCGTACATTACCAGTATTGTTATGGGCAGCGCAACAAATGCAGGGATTCCATTTTCATGCAGTCCCACAAGAGTCAATGCGGCAAAAACAACCATGATTCCCTGTGCGAAATTGAATACACCGGATGCCTTAAAAATTAGCACAAATCCAAACGCAATTAATGAGTAGAGAATGCCCGTTACAAATCCTTCCCAAATTACTTGAAGGAATAAAACGGGGTCATCAACCATATCAATAAACGGCTGTATGAATATCGCCGTTAAGATTTCCATAGTCTGTAATATCTATTAATTTGTTTGGGTTACTCCAAGATAGGCATCTATGACTTTCTGGTTGCCACGAATTTCATCTGGAGTGCCTTCGGCTATTTTTCGGCCGTAATCAAGTACGATTAAGCGTTCTGAGAGGTCCATCACCACGCCCATGTCATGTTCAATGAGGACGATAGTGGTTCCATACTGCTCATTGATGTCGAGAATAAACCGACTCATATCCTGTTTCTCCTCGAGGTTCATGCCGGCCATCGGTTCATCGAGTAGCAAAAGCTCTGGTTCCATTGCCAATGCCCTTCCGAGTTCGACCCTTTTTTGTAATCCATAAGGTAAGCGTCCAACCGAAGTTTTACGGATGGCCTGGATTTCAAGGAAATCGATGATCTCTTCCGCCCTGAGACGGTGCTCCATTTCTTCATCCCTTGCAGGACCATAATACAACGCCTGCCAGAAGAGGTTGCGTTTCATCTTCAGGTTTCTTCCTGCCATGATGTTGTTCAAGGTCGACATCCCTTTAAACAATGCAACATTCTGAAAGGTCCGGGCTATGCCCTGGACGGCAGCCTCATGCGGACGCATTTGCTTTCGATGAAGCCCCTTGAAATGGATCTGGCCCTGTTGGGGATGGTAGAAGCCGTTGATCACATTGAGCATCGAAGTCTTACCGGCACCATTCGGGCCGATAATGGCCATGATCTGTTGTTTTTCAACTCCAAAGCTGACGTCCTGCAGGGCTTTAACCCCTCCAAAAGAAAGGCTGATCTGGTCCACCTCCAACAGGAAATCTCCTGTTGGGGGGATTTGCTGGTTTTCTTCAGAGTTTGAAGCTTCGTTCATGGAAAAGGATTCCGTTTTTATTCCATCAATTATCAGGCAGCCTTGGCATGGACGGGGGTGCTGATTTTCTGGACATTCATGATTTTCAAATCCGCTTCCACGGTTCCTTTTCTTCCGTCTTCAAAAGTCATTTCCGTTTCAATGCTACATTGTTTTTGAGATTCATCCTGCAGAGCATCGATCAATGGTTGATATCGTTCAGCAACGATATTTCTGCGCACTTTTCGGGTTCGGGTCAATTCCCCATCATCCGCATCCAGTTCCTTATGCAGAATCAAAAAACGCAGGATCTGGGAACCCCGGAGTTTGTCATCTCGAGCAAGATCAACGTTAACGCTTTCCACGCATTCATAAACCAAGTCATAGATTTCGTCTCTGGATGCCAGATCGGTATATCCAGAATAGGCCAAGTTTTGACGCTCCGCCCAGTTACCCACCGCTTCAATGTCAATGCAGATGAATGCTGAAACGAAATCAAAGTCTTTACCAAAAGTAACGACTTCTTTGATGAATGGAAAAAACTTCAATTTGTTTTCCAGGTATTTCGGCGCGAAGAGAGTACCATCCTTCATTTTCCCAACATCCTTCGCCCGATCGATGATCATCAGGTGTCCGTTATCCTGAAGAATCCCTGCGTCCCCGGTCGCCACCCAACCATCTTCCGATTTGGTTTTTGAGGTGGCTTCAGGATTATTAAAATATTCCTGAAATACTCCGGGACTGCGATAGAACACTTCTCCGTCATCAGCAATTTTCAGTTCTACTCCAGGAGCCATTTTTCCAACCGTATCGGCCATCACCTCTCCATCTGGCTGGACACAGATAAAAACCGTTGCCTCAGTCTGGCCATAAAGTTGTTTAATGTTGATCCCAAGTGAACGAAAGAAGGTGAAAATTTCAGGACCAATCGCTTCTCCAGCGGTATAGGCCAATTTCAGTCGGGTGAAACCTAAATTATTTTTGAGCGGTTCGTATACCATCAGGCTTCCTAAGGCATAAATCATCCTGTCAATGAAAGACACCGGTTTCCGATCCAGAATATCTGTTCCAACCCTACGAGAATGTTCCATGAAATAATTGAACATCTTTCGTTTCATCCATCCTGCATCTTCCATACGAATCATCACCCGGGTCAGAAGGGATTCAAAAATCGCGGGAGGAGCAAAATAATAGGTTGGACCGATCTCCTTGAGATCATTGAGCACCGTATCGCGATTTTCAGGGCAGTTGACACAGAACCCCCGAACATATGCCTGTCCTATCGAAAAAACGTTATCTCCAACCCAGGCCATCGGCAAATAGGCGAGCACTTCTTCGTCGGAAGTCAATTGATCAAAATCCGCAGAAATTCGCGATGTTTGTACCAGATTATCCTGGGAAAGAACCACTCCTTTAGGAACTCCCGTGGTTCCTGAGGTATAAAGGATGATTGATGTGTCGGATCTAGAAACTTCCTGGATTGAATTTTCAAAAAAATCTTTATGTTGCTCGTCGTAACGTTCTCCCAACTGCTGCACTTCAGCAAAGCGATGTAAGAATTCATGCTGATATGAATTCATTCCTCGCGGGTCTTCATAGATCAAGGTTTCAAGCTTCGGACAATCCTCCAAGATTTCCAGAACCTTATCGGCCTGTTCCTGGTTTTCAACAACGGCAAAACGAACCTCTGCGTTAGCAAGGACAAACTTCATTTCCTGTGCGACCGAGTCCTGATAAAGCGGAACGGGGATGCCTCCCAAACATTGAGCCGCCATGATGGCCCAATAGAGGCATGGGCGATTGTCTCCAATGACGGCAAGTTTATCACCTCGCTCGTAACCAAGCTGTTTCAAACCGCAAGCAAGATATCTTATTTCTTTTTCAGTTTGGGCCCAGTTCCAGGTTTGCCAGATGCCCAGATCCTTTTCTCGGTAGGCAGGCTGGTCTGCACGATCTCTAGCGTGCTCCAGCAAGAATTTTGGCAGGGTGTCTGCTTCAGACAAGACTCATCTCTTTTTTTTCCTCCCAATTAATAAAACTATCTAAATTAATTGAATCATCATGAAAAACAAGTTTTTTGATTTAAACATTCTTTCTCTCTTGTACAAATTGACGTTTCTGGGCAAATATTGTTTCTTTGCTTGCCTGCCTTTTTGTTCGGTCATAAACTTAAATAATATCCATCAGAATTTAATCCATGAATTTCCTTATCATCAGGAGAATTCATCATGAGTCACAACGTCTACATCTCAGGAGTGGGAATGATCCCATTCGTCAAACCAGGCACCAGCCCTTCCTACCAAGAAATGGGGGAACAGGCTTCGCTGCTCGCCCTCCAGGATACAGGGATCTCTTATGGACAGGTTCAACAGGTCTATGCAGGATATGTTTATGGTGACAGCACCTGCGGCCAATCCGTGGTCTATCGACTGGGTATGAGTGGGGTCCCAGTCATCAATGTCAACAACAACTGTTCCACCGGTTCCACGGCTCTATATTTGGCACGACAAGCCATTGAGGGTGGGGCCGTCGATTGCGTGCTGGCGTTGGGATTTGAACAGATGAACCCTGGAGCCTTGGGAGCGATTTTTGATGATCGACCTAACCCGTTGGAAAAATTCATCGAAAGTGCTGATGACCTTGATGGAACATCAGACGTTCCAGTCGCATTGCGTTTATTCGGTGGTGCCGGGTTGGAACATCAGAAAAAACACGGAACCCGAGATGAAACTTTCGCCAAAATCTCTCAAAAAGCAAGATGTCATGCGAAGCATAATCCTCGGGCCATTTTCCGGGATGAAGTCAGTCTGGAAGAGGTATTGGCATCCCCAAAAATGCATGGCGTTTTGACCCGACTCCAATGCTGCCCACCTACCTGCGGTGCTGCTGCTGTGGTGCTGACCTCTGAAAATTATGCCAAAAAGCATGGACTCCGCCATGATGTGAAAATGGCCGCTCAGGTGATGACCACGGACTTTCCTTCCAGCTTCGAAGGGAAATGCATGATGCAGATTGTTGGATCCGACATGAGTGAAGCCGCAGCAAAAAAAGTTTATGAAAATTCTGGCATCGGACCAGAAGAAGTCGATGTAGTGGAACTGCATGACTGCTTCACCAGCAATGAGATCATCAGTTACGAAGCGCTTCAATTGACCAAAGAAGGCGGTTCCGAACAATTTGTGTCCGATGGAGACAACACCTACGGTGGCAGGGTGGTGGTGAACCCTTCAGGAGGGCTTTTATCCAAAGGCCATCCTCTGGGTGCAACCGGGCTTGGTCAATGCGCGGAGTTGGTCTGGCAGTTGCGAGGGGACGCAGGGCCAAGGCAAGTGGAAGATGCCCGGATTGGGCTGCAGCATAATCTTGGATTGGGAGGGGCCTGTGTGGTCACCTTATACCAACGGGCGTGAGAGATCGGTTATTCCAGCCGTTGGCGAACATCCTGCATGCTTTCCCAATAATCGTGGAGCTCCCATCCGATCCTTTATGTATATATTCTAGAAAATGCATGACTCACAACCGGAGTTACTTGGTATTTGCTTTTTTGTGTCTTCTGCTTCTAAAACTCGACACCCTTAGTGCCCAAGAGGGAAGAAAAGTGAAGGATGAGATTAAGAACACGGCTTCCTGGAATCAGCCCAATTCCTCCATAAAATACCTGACTCCAAAAATCACTAAATCCATGCGTGCTGTAAACCAGTTTGTTCGGCAGAACCAGAAGATGAAATCCATGCCCCAGTCGAATTTCAAAGTCGGCAGCACTTCGAGCCGGAAGTTCGTTGCAAAACCTCCCAGTGATCCAAAGGAGGTGGATTCAGGACGTTCGGTGAGAGAACTGACCCAGAGAGGCAACCCTCTTCTTCCCGGCCATGCCTCATCTCCAACTTCTGCAAGGATGACTTCCAGCAGACGTTATGTCCCACAATCTCCCAAGGACAATCATGATGTGGACCGAGGACGTTCCGCGAGCCTCCTGGCCCTCTCTCTTGCATCGAAAAAAGACCTTGGGAATGTCAACAGTGCTCGAACGGCCCTACAAATGGCAACCATGAGAAAAGAACGTGATCAGGACAATATCCGTATCGGCAGAGAAGTTCAGAATATGGTCCGTCAAAGCAAGGGCCGAGCTCGGAATCCTATGCTCAATTCCGGATCCTGTTACCGCTCCACCTTTTGTGGAAGGAATAACTGATTCCAAAGCACAACTTGTCATGCTCGAATTTCATGCTGAGCATAAGCAATTAAAAACAACAACTTCCCCTGATTCTCCTCAAGACTGTTGGAAATTTGAATTCTGTGAATATGCAGGGATGACTTCATTTCATTCGTGGATTTCTCGAAATCGATGAACAAGGAGAGGTTCTATTGTTTAATGCAAACTTTCAGGCTTGCAGGCGCTGTTCTTCAACGGCATGGCAGGCCACACAGACACCATCCCCGGTATCCTGCAGTTTAGGCGGTTCTTCCTTACAGCGTGCATTGACAAAAGAACAACGTGTTTGAAAAACACATCCCTGAGGAAGATTTATCGGAGTCACCACCTCTCCACGGAGTTTGATGTAATTCGGTCGTGCTTCATCCAGTCGAGGAATCGCGCTTAGCAGAGCACGTGTATAGGGATGCCGTGGGAAACTGAAAAGCTTCTTGGTTGGAGCCACCTCACAGAGTGCACCAAGATACATGACTGCGACCCGGGTTCCGAAATGCTCCACAACCGAAAGATCGTGCGTGATGAAAAGGTAGGTCAAAGAATGTTTCTCACGGGCTTCCATCATCAGGTTCAGTACCTGGGCCTGGATCGAAACATCCAAAGCTGATATGGGCTCATCCGCCACGATGAATTCTGGATCTACCGTCAAGGCCCTGGCGATGCTAATCCTTTGACGTTGACCTCCTGAAAATTCATGCGGGAATCGCTCTCCCCATGAGGGATCAACACCTACCGATTCCATCACTTCTCCAACTCGCTCCAGAACTTCAGATCTGGCGATTCCAGGATTATGGAAACGAATGGGTTCCTCCAGAATTTTACGAATCGTCATCCGGGGGTTCAGGGAAGCATAAGGATTCTGAAAGATCATCTGCATCCTTCTTCGGAAAGGCATCATCTTTCCGGAAGACAAATGATCGATGCGCTGCCCCTCATAATATACCGTACCTGATGTGGGCTTATTCAGTCCCATAATCACTCGCGCCACCGTGGACTTCCCACAACCACTTTCTCCTACCAGGCAAAGCGCCTCTCCCTTGATGATTTCCAGGTCAACCCCGTTGATCGCTTTAACGCTTTCCTGCCTGAGATGCAGATGCCCCCCTGTTAAGGACAACTGCTCCAAAAATCCGCTGTTGACCGGAAACTCTTTGTACAATTGATCGACCTGAACAAGAGTATTCATTCGCTGATTCATACCTCGTCCTGCCCTGGATTAGAATGACCATTCAACATATCCGCATCTACTGCATGACAGGCAACTCGTTTTTTCCCTTTGATTTTGAACTCTGGAAAACGGGTTTGACAGTTATCCATGACCAGCTCACAACGCGGATGGAAAGCACAGCCATTTGGAATATTGGTCAATGAAGGCATCACTCCTGGAATTTGATTCAGCCGTTTGCCGGGTGTCGTCTGTTGTGGAAGGGCACTGATCAATCCACGCGTATAGGGATGCTGTGCATTCTGCACCATTTCCCGGATAGGGCCTGATTCCACCACCCGCCCGGCATACATCACGATTGCATGTTGAGTGACTTGAGAGATCACTCCTAGATCATGGGTGATCAGGATCAGCCCCACCTGGCTCAATTCGCATAGTTCAAGCAGCAGGTCCATGATTTCTGCCTGAATCGTCACGTCAAGCGCTGTGGTCGGTTCATCGGCGATAATCAGAGAAGGTTCCGTCAGCAATGAGGTAGCGATGACCACCCTTTGCCGCATTCCCCCGGAAAGTTCATGGGGAAATTGGTCAAAGCGTTTCTCAGGAGATGGAATATGAACCCTGGCCAAGGTCTGGATGGCCAGGCTTCGAGCTTTTTCTGCACTTATTTCTCGATGAGCGTGCAATGCTTCCGTCATCTGGACTCCCACCGTGAGTACGGGGTTCATGGTCATCATCGGATCCTGAAAGATCATGCTGATACGGTTACCGCGGATGTGACGCATTTCCTGCGGATTCAGTTTGCTGAGATCCGTTCCCTCAAAAAGGATTTTTCCGGAAGAGATGTAACCGGGTCTGCTGACAAGATTCAAAATCGCAAATGCTGCCACCGATTTGCCTGCACCGCTTTCTCCTACAATGCCCAGACGTTCTCCTGCCTCAACCGAAAAACTGACATCCCGCAGTGCGACCAAGTCTCCTCTTCGGGTAGGAAAGGTGACTTCCAGGTTTTGTACTTCCAGAAGTCCCATGATCAGTGTTTGTAAAGTTTTGGATTCATCACATCACGCAGAAAATCACCAAGCAGATTCATTACCAGAACCAGGACCACCAGGACGATGCCCGGAATGATGGTGATCCACCAGGATCCACTGAATATGAACTCAAACCCGCTGTTGATCAGGGAGCCAAGAGAAGGTTTCGTGACAGGCATGCCAAGGCCAAGAAATGACAATGCCGCCTCACTGACAATGGCATTGGCTATTTGAACCGTTGATATGACCATGATGGGAGAAAGGGTATTGGGCAGGATGTGTTTGAACATGATCCTCAGAGGTCCAAGTCCAATCACCCTCACTGCATCAACATATTCTTTCTTTTTTTCTGCCAGAACACTGGCTCGAACCGTCCTTGCATAATGCGGCCATTCGGCAATTCCGATTACAAGAACGAGCATCAGAATCGCCATCTGTTCATAAAGTTCTGTTCCAAAAAGTGCCTGAAAAACGGCCAGAAAAATGATGGCGACCATCAGGGTTGAGAAAGAAAGCTGGATGTCTGCCAGCCGCATCAGAAAATTATCCAGACGCCCGCCAAAATATCCTGAAATGAGTCCGATCGACACGCCAAGAAATGCCTGCAGTAAAACGGCAAAGACACCAATCGTGAGTGAGATCCTGGAACCGTAAAGGATGGTGCTCAGAAGATCCCGCCCCTGCGCATCGGTTCCCAGAATGAACCTTGAATCTCCATCTCCCACCCACAAAGGAGGGATTTCAGAATCCATGATATCGATCTGAAGAGGATCGTAAGGGTCATAGGGAGCGAGCAGGGATGCTGAGAAACTGGCGAGAACAAAGATACAGAGAATGACAAAGCTTATTATGGCGATTCTGTCGCGGCAAAAGCTGTAATAAAGATATGATTCCTGAAAACGCTTCCAGGCTTTGGAAAACATTAAATCACTCCCCATCCTGAGTGGTGCGGGCAAGCCGCACGGTTGGATTCACCAACCCGTAAATCAGATCGACCAGGGTGTTGGCGATGACGAATATCAATCCCACAACGATCAGGTAAGCAACGATCAAGGGGGTATCCACCCGATTCACGGCCTCCAGGAAAAGGAATCCCATGCCGGGCCACTGAAAAACCGTTTCAGTCAATATGGTAAAGGCGATGAGCGTTCCGATTTGCAATCCGCCGACAGTGATGACTGGTAAAAGCGTGTTCTTCAAAGCATGCAAAAACCAGATTCGACGGAGGGAAAGTCCTTTTGCCCAGGCAAAACGGATGTAATCCGATTCAAGAACCTCCATCATTTCTCCACGAATCAACCGTATAAAAAGAGGGAGCATGATTGAAGAAAGAGCGACACACGGAAGAATCAAATGAAGCAGGCCATCGCGGGTTAAAAAACCAACCGTCCAACCGTAAAAATTTACGGTTTCTCCTCGTCCAAATGAGGGCAGCCAGCCGAGTTCAACTGAAAAAATGTAAATCGAGAGAATCGCCGTAAGAAAAACCGGAATGGATATCCCGACAATGCTCAAACCCATCACCAATCGGAAAAACCAGTTTCTGGGGTAAATAGCGGCAAAGACTCCAATAGGAACGGAAAATAAAATAATGATTAAAGTAGAACCAAATACCAGTTCCAGCGTCGCTGGTAATTTATCCAGAATCACATCTAGGGCAGGACGCTTAAAAAAATAGGAGGTGCCCAAATCTCCGTAAATGGCTTTATTCAGAAAACGCCAGTACTGAATGGCAAAAGGATCATTCAGTCCCATCTGATTGCGAAGATTCTGCCTTTCCGCCTCAGAGACCGACTGTCCCACGAGCTCACGTAATGGATCTCCAAGATTATCCTGGATCGAAAAAGCAATGACGCTGATGACGAACATCACCAGTACAGCCTGGATCAGGCGGCGGACAAAGAAGCTAAACAAGCGAGAAGCTTTTCAGGAAGGAGTGGGCTGCCCCTCACAAGGCAGCCCTTTTGAAGTTGGATCAGGTGAATGGTATTCCAGCAACCTGGTCAGTTCATCACTAGATCTCCCAAGTATGGGAAGTTCATAACATTAAGAATGGGAGCAATATCGACCCCTTTTCGGGCTGCCCATGCACGATCCTGCCAGTGAAGCGGAACGAACGCGGCATCATCATGAAGGATCTGTTCGATTTCCTGAAGCATTGCTTTCCGTTTTGCTTCATCCGTTTCTTTCTGATTAAGGACCACCAGTTCGTCGACCCTGGAGTTCGAATAATTCCCACTGTTGTACTGCCCATAACCCGAACTTTCATCCGGAGTATGAAGCAGAAACTCGGTGAAATTAGAAGAATCTTCCGTGTCAGAATGCCAGCCGATCATCATGATGTCTGCGGCTCTCTCATCGAATTTAGGCCAGTATTGCGCCTTGGGCATGGTCTTTAGGTTGATCTTAATTTTGATCTTCGCCAGCATCCCAGCCACAGCTTCAGCAATTTTGTCATCGTTCACATAACGATTGTTGGGTGCCATCATGGTTGCCGAAAAACCGTTTGCGTAACCGGCCTCTTTCATCAGACTTTGTGCTTTGGCTAGATCATAACGAGGCTTCAAGGCAGGATCATATCCCATGTAGCCTTTGGGACTCTGCTGCGCCGCAGCAGTTCCAAAACCACGCATGATCTTTTTTACAATACCTGTATTATTGATAGCATGCACAATAGCTTGACGGACACGTTTGTCCTTGAATTCAGGACGGCGTTTCTGGTTGAGCTGAAATGTGATGATACGGGTTCCACTCATGGTGACCAGGTCCACGTTTGAATCCCGGTCAATCCGGTCAAGGTCCGCTGGGGGAACAGGTGCGATGAAATCCACATCTCCAGACAGCAAAGCCGCAACACGGGTCGGGTCTTCCTTGATCGGGGTCAATACGATCTGATCCACGTTTCCAGGAGAATTCCTATCCCAGTAATTTGCAAAACGATTGAAATCGACACGAACTCCCTGTTCACGTTTGGAAATGGTATATGGGCCTGTGCCTGAAGCATTGGCCGAAGCGAAAGCATCTCCATGTTTGACGATCGCATCTTTCGGCCTTCCCTTAGAGTCATAACCATCATAGAACTTTCGGTCCATCGGAAAGATGTAGGTTGCTGTGTGCAAGACCAGGGGGTAGGGACCTTTGGTAACGATTTCGATCGTATACTGATCAACAATGTTCATCGCCTCAAAAGGGACAAAAATTCCCTTGAAATCAGGACTTCGCTTCAGCCGGTCAAACGTCCAGCGCACATCAAGTGCGGTCATTTCATTACCCGAATGAAACTTCACGCCCTTACGAAGATAAAACCGAACCGTCTTCTCATCCACACGCTCCCATTTTTCGGCAAGACGTGCATCAAAACCAAGATCCTGGTTCCAGCGCAGAAGAGGATCAAAAATCATGTGCGAAAGTTGTAGGGTTCCTCCGGAAAGCTGCTCGTGAGGGTCCAACGATACTGGGTCTGCGTCATACGCCATCTTGAGGGTTTTGGCATGAACCGCTGATGAAAGCGTCAGAGCAATGAACGCTCCCAGCATCAGTCTCAAAAAATGTTTCAACCCATGCCGGTGAAAACATGAATTACGAAATAAAGAAATCATAGTGAATCTCCTTAAAATTATGAAAATACGAAAGTCTCCTTGGGTGACTTCCAGGCAACGAATTATTTTAGAATGATCCCAACCAAATGTAAAACAGGTCTTCAATCAAGCAGGATTTGAATCCCAGTAACATCCATCCCCTGAAAAAAGAAAGTTTGAAGATAGACGATTGAAAAGAAAAATGATTTGAGACGAGGGCCATCCTTTGCTTGCCGAATCACATCGTTGGGATGACCACTGAAGGTGTAGAGCTCATCTTCTAGATAGCCGATGCTTAAAAACTAAATGTATATCTCAAAAAGAGATTAGAAGAGATTAGATGTTGGGAAATGCGTAATTTCAGGTCTTTAAAAAAAAGAGAAATAAAAGAATCCAACCTGAGCCGGATCCATTGACGCAGGTTATAGGCTGCAGCAGCGAGGGTAACATTGATCTGATCGCCTAATTCTCCCTTGAGGTAACA
>Ga0207988_1000512_pt1 | contig 23024 bp, 20 predicted proteins | sample ETNtaG_11_FD_185773 | JGI IMG/M metagenome (GOLD analysis project Ga0207988, IMG submission 185773) | Marine microbial and viral communities from oxygen minimum zone, Eastern Pacific Ocean - ETNP201310SV74 (SPAdes) (version 2) | ecosystem: Environmental > Aquatic > Marine > Oceanic ...
CTTCTTTAAATGTGAGGATTTCTTCAATGGGGGTACCTACATCTACTTTGGTATCAAGAATCATGATGCCTTCATGCTCATCACTGATAGACAATTCTCTTTCAGAGCAAATCATCCCATGAGATTCAACTCCTCTCAGTTTTGCCTGTTTAATTTTGAAATCACCATTATTTAAAGTTGCCCCTACCTTTGCAACGGGTACATAAATTCCTTCTTTTACATTAGGGGCGCCGCAGACGATGGAATAGTTATCATTATCTCCTACATCTACTTCACATACCGATAATTTATCGGCATTCGGATGAGGGCCGCATTTTACAACCTTTCCAAGCACAACGTCTGTAAAACTTTTACCCCTATTCTCAAAAGATGCTTCTAACCCTAATGCAGTAAGCCTATCTGAAATTTCTTCAGCAGTTCCTGATACATCTAGATAATCGTTAAGCCAATTGAGGGATACTTTCATCAGAACTGCCTCAAAAATCTAATATCACCACTATAAAATAGACGAATATCCTGCACACCGTATTTCAGCATTGCCATGCGTTCAATTCCCATGCCAAATGCAAAGCCTGTCCATTTTTCAGGGTCATAATTCACCGATTTATAAACTTCAGGATCAACCATTCCACAGCCAAGAATTTCTAACCATCCGGTTTTTTTACAGATGCCGCAGCCTTTTGCTTTACAGAAAATACATGAAACATCCATCTCAGCACTAGGTTCGGTAAATGGAAAATAGCTTGGGCGGAACCGTGTCTTAACATTCTGGCCAAATAACTCCCTTGCAAAATAATCTAATGTGCCCTTTAATTCTGCAAAAGTTACTCCAGCATCTACATATAGCCCTTCTATTTGGTGAAATAAACAATAACTTCTGACACTGACATCTTCATTACGGTACACCCTTCCCGGAGCAATAATACGCACAGGAGGCTCATGGTTTTCCATGAAATGAATTTGAGTATCAGAGGTGTGGGTTCTCAGGAGAACATTATCGTTAATGTAAAAGGTGTCCTGCATATCCCGGGCAGGATGATGCTTGGGTATATTAAGCGCTTCAAAGTTATAGAAATCCGTATCAACTTCTGGTCCGTAGGCAACTGAAAAACCCAGGCGTAGGAAAATGGACTTTATCTCTTCCATCACTTGAGTCAGGGGGTGAATGCTGCCTACTGGAATTGGGTCTCCTGGAAGCGTATAATCAATATTGGAAGCTCTAGACCTACTACTTTCCAAGTCAACTGAGCTGATACCATCAATCTCAGCAGTGATATCAACCTTGAGTTTATTGAGAACCTGACCCATTTGGGGGCGTTCTTCTGCTGATACCGTTCCCATTTGAACAAAAAGGCTGGCAACCAGCCCTTTCCGTCCTAGGTATTTTATACGGATTTGATCTAAAGCGCCATTTTCAGAGGACAGGCTTTTCAAGTCAGAACTGAATTCAGCCCTGACTTTCTGTATCTGATCGGTTATTGACACAAACGCTATTTTACAGAGTCTACTACTGCTGCAAATCCCTCTGGATCATGTACAGCCATATGGGCAAGGGTTTTCCTGTTCAATTCAATATCCTTTGCTTTCAGGGCAGAGATAAATTGTGAATAGGATAACCCATGCTGTCGAACAGCTGCATTAATTCGGACAATCCAAAGTCGCCGAAAGTTTCGTTTATTTACTCGACGATCTCTATAGGCGTATTGCCACGCCTTTTGAACCGCATCTTTTGCCGACTTGAAGTTTGATTTTCTAGCACCATAATACCCTTTTGCCAATTTGACAATTTTACGGTGTCGGCGGTGTCTTGGTACTGTACTGTTTGCTCTAGGCATGATTCTCTCCTTTTTATGGAATCATTTTTTTGGTTCTACTCGTCATAGCCTTGCTAAGACAAGTGTCCTTACGGAGACGCCTCTTCCGTTTCGAACTTTTCTTTGTAGACAGGTGTCTATTCCCTGACTTATTGTAGGTTATTTTGCCCGAGCCCGTTTTTCTGAATCGCTTTGCAGCGCTTCTTTTTGTTTTCATTTTTGGCATCTTTTACTCCTTTTATCTTGGGCTTAGTATGATTGACATTCGCCTGCCTTCCAAACTGGCAGCTTTATCAATTTTTGCAACATCTTCTAATATACCTGTCACACGCTTTAACAGATCCATTCCAGCTTCTTTCCGTGACATTTCCCGACCTCTAAACATAACTGTTACTTTTAATTTTGCGCCGGATTCAATAAATTTCTGTGCTTTTTTTAGCTTTGTAAGCAAATCATGATCGCCAGTATTTGGCCTGATTCTGATTTCTTTAAGCTGAACCACATGCTGCTTCTTTTTGTTAATCTTTTTCTGCTTCTGAATCTCATACCGATATTTTCCAAAATCCAGTATTTTACACACAGGCGGATCTACCTTCTGAGCAATTTCAACTAAATCTAATCCTGCCTGTTCGGCTTTATAAATAGCATCTTTTATAGTGACAACTCCAGCCTGATTTCCCTCTTCGTCAATTAGCCTTACTCGTGGCACCCTGATTTCTTCATTTATACGGGGATCGTTCTTATCTTTCGCTATACTACGCCCTCCTTCTTGTTGTTATTTCATCTACAATTTCAGGAATCAATTCATCTATAGATGTAGATCCTAAATCTCCAATATGGCGTCTTCTTACTGAAGCACTGCCATCATTTTCTTCTTTTTCACCCACAATTAACATTATGGGTATTTTCTTTATTTCAGCATCCCGTATTTTAGCTCCCATTTTTTCGCTTCTGGAGTCAATGGATACCCTAATATTATTATCAAACATCTTTTTTTCTAATGCATCTGCATAGGATAAATATTTATCAGAAATAGGCAATATTATCACCTGCTTTGGAGCTAACCAAAGTGGAAAGTCTCCACCAAAATGCTCAATTAGAAATCCGACAAAACGTTCATGGGTTCCCAGGGGAGCACGATGAATACAAAGAGGCGTTTGCTCATTATTATTTTCATCTACATACACTAAATCAAACCTTTTGGGAATAGCAAAGTCAACCTGATTGGTTGCAAGTGTAAATTCTCTGCCAATGGCACTCCAAACCTGAACATCAATTTTGGGGCCATAAAATGCAGCCTCACCGGGGATTTCTTCAAAAGGAATATTACCCTCAATTAATGCTTCCCGGACCAATTGTTCTGTTTTAATCCATAATTCAGGCTCATTTACATATTTTTCACCTAAGTTCTCAGGGTCATGCAGACTTAATCTCATTTTATATTTTTCAATTCCAAACACATCAAAATAATATAAATACATATTGCAGACTTTCAGGAATTCATCTTTGAACTGCTCCTCTGTGCAATAAATATGCGCATCATTCATTTGCATAGATCGAACCCGCATCAATCCAAATAATTGACCCGATTTTTCATATCGATAACAGGTGCCATATTCAGCCAGTCGAACCGGCATATCTCGATAGCTCTTGGGTGTTGCAGAGAATATTTTATGATGATGAGGGCAATTCATTGGTTTTACAAAATATGATATTCCATCCACATCCATTGCTGGATACATGCTATCACGGTAATGGTCCAAATGTCCTGATTTTTCGTACAAATCACCTTTGGTTAAATGGGGAGTTCGTACGCGGGAATATCCCGCTTTTCCTTCCGTCTCTTTTGCTAAATTTTCAAGCGCTTCAATTATTACCGTTCCATTAGGAAGCCAAAGGGGCAACCCAGGACCAACTTCATCATCAAAAGTATAGATTTCCAGTTCTCGACCTAGTTTTCTATGATCACGTTTTTTGGCTTCTTCAAGATTAAAAAGAAATTCATTTAATTCCTCTTTTGTAAACCAGGCAGTACCATAAATTCTCTGCAGCATCTTATTTTTCTCATCGCCACGCCAATATGCACCGGCACACGATAACAGTTTAAAATATTTTATTTTCCCAGTGGATGGTACATGAGGTCCTCTGCAGAGATCAATAAATTCGCCTTGCTGATATGCAGAAATTGTGTCCTCTTCAGGTATTTCGGAAATAATTTCAACTTTATAATCCTCACCCATATTTTTGAATTTTTCTAAGGCATCATTTCGAGATAATTCCACTCGTTCAATCTGCATATTCTGCTTGGCTAGCTCCTTCATTTTTTTTTCTATCTTTTCCAACGCTTCATCATTAATAGAAACATCTACATCAATATCATAATAATACCTGTCAGAAAGTGCTGGGCCAATGGCAATTTTTGCCTGAGGGTATAACTCTTTAATTGCCTGAGCTAAAAGATGAGCTGAACTGTGCAATAATATCTCATGAGCCTCAGGATTCTTATTGGTCAAAATTTCCACATTGGTATTTTCTTCAATGGGAGATTCTAAATCAACGATATCACCATTTACCCTTGCAGCTATAGATGCACGATATAAGCCCTCTCCAATAGAGCGTGCTACATCTCCACTGGTAGAACCTTGTTCAACCTGTTTGATAGTTTCGTCGGGTAATGTTATTTGAATTTCACTCATAATCAAAGTGGGCGACACAAGATTTGAACTTGTGACCTCCACGATGTCAACGTGGCGCTCTAACCAACTGAGCTAGCCGCCCTTTTCTTAATATATCTATTGAAATACAGCCGAGAAATTTACAATGATGAAAGGATAATGACCATAGTATTATCTGAGCGATTTTTTTATTCTTGAACAGGCTCAACTTCAACTGATTCAGGATCAGGTTCAAAGATATCGTAATATCTGTTAGAATCAAGTAAAATTTCTGCCGCTTCCTGATATACATTATCTTCAATTAAGCTGACCCTAATTTTTTCCCTGTTTCCTGATGCAACAAGGGACATTTCTCGAAGCAATCCATTTTTCACCCATTTAATATTATTGGGATCCCAGTATTGCCCATTTCTTTTATTTTGATAATATTTATCTACCTTTTCTGTTAATTGAAGGATTGCTGATTTTGATTTTTTCCAAAACATGAGTTTAGATAAAATAGATGTATTGGTGGTTTTCTTTAAATCATCCTGAGAACGGAGAGCGGTTTTTAATTTATTTAAGTCCTTTTCTCCAGGAAGTTTATAATTTATTTCATATTCCTCAAGAAAAACTTCAAAATCTCGGTAAATTTTATCTGTAATAATAATGGGAGATTCGATTCCATTCATGGGTACATATTCTGCTGCAAAAGTGAGAAAAACACCTTCCCTCCACAACCCTTGTACATAATAGGGAAGGCTGGTCCGTTTAATTTCAACATCCGGTGTTATACCGCCACCGCCCTTTACGGTTCTCCCTCCCCTCGTAACAAATAAGGAATCCTTTTTATCTAGTCCATCGGTTAAGAATCCATTATTAAGATAATCCTCTTTTTGAATGAGTCTGCCAGATGGCGTGTAATATTTGGCAGTGGTAACTTTTAGGGTAGTTGTATCATTCAGATTATACATGCTTTGCACCAATCCTTTACCAAATGATTTCTCACCTACTATTACCCCGCGATCTAAATCTTGAATAACACCTGAAACAATTTCGCTGGCTGATGCAGAACTGCGATTAATTAAAACTGCTATGGGAATATCTGGTGATAATTTTGGGGCTCGGCGAGAATTCATCTTCCGATTCGATTTTGGAATACGGCCTTTGGTATTTAACAAATTAATACCCCTATCGGTAAGTTTATCTAAAATGTTAATACTATTATTCAGCAATCCTCCTGAATTACCTCTAAGATCAATTACTAATCCCTTCAAATTTTCATCAATCAATTCCTGCAGGCCTGTGCCAAAATCTTTTGCTGTATTTTTTGAAAATTTGGTAATACGAATATATCCAATCCCATTTTCATCTACCCCCCAATACGGCACATGTTTAATCACAATATTAGCACGAGTTAACTCAAAAGAAATTTTAATCCGAGCAGAAGGTCTATAGATAGTTAATTCAACCACAGAACCTAATTCACCCTTTATTAATTTTGATGCATCCTTTAATGACATTCCTTTCGTAGTGACAGAATCAATCATTAGAATCTGATCTCCGGAATGAATTCCTTCTGAATAGGCAGGGCTATCTTCAAATGGCGTTAATACCGTCAATGTATCTCTCCTGAGACCAATTTGAATTCCCACACCCCCATATTTTCCTGTTCTAAGCATATCCAGTCTATCTTTACTGCTTCCACTGAGAAATCGGGTATAGGGGTCCAGAGGTTTCATCATCCCCTTAATGCCAGCTTTTATAATCTCAGATTCATTTACGGAATCTACATAACTTTCCCGAACTCTATAAAATGCAGTTTCCAGCATTTTTAAATAATCCTGAGTATTTTGGTTATTACTAAATTCTATTCCTTTTTTCTTTTTGGATGCTAATGGTTTAGAATCTTTCTTTTTGTCCTGCCCTATAACAGGAATTAATAAGATAAGGGTGAATATGAACCATTTTTTCAATAACTGCATATGAGTTCCTTTCTAAATCTTTCCATTATTATATGATGAATTTCTTTTGATATATCTTTTTGAGGTTTCTCTCCATCTATTACGATGCATCGGCTTTGATTTTGTTCCCTGATTTGGCAATATCCCTGTCTAATTTTTTTAAAAAAATCAATGCCGGCTGCCTCCATTCTATCTGGATTAACCGTTTTTAATCTTTCAGTCGCTTTTTGGGGGTCTATATCTAATATAAACGTTATATCAGGGATAAGCCCATCGGTGGCAATAGTGTTCATCAATTCTAAATTATTAATATTTAACCCTCTGCCATACCCTTGATATGCAATTGTGCTATCTGTAAATCTATCACAAATTACAAATTCACCTTTTGTGAGTGCTGGTTTAATTTGTTCAGCAGTCAATTGTGCCCGAGCAGCTGCAAACAGTAGGCTTTCAGCATTAGAGTATAATTCTATATTTTCTTTATCTAACAGAATTGCCCTGATTTTCTCTGACAATTTTGTCCCACCAGGTTCTCTAAAAGTCTTATATGATATGCCTAATTTCTCAAATTCTGCTTCCAGTAATTGTATTTGGGTGGATTTACCAGACCCGTCGATTCCCTCAAAAGTGATTAATTTACCAGTAATCATTAATCTAGAGTATATCCTTTTTTTGCAACCAAAACAACAAACTCTCCCTTAGGTTTAGATTTTGAAAAATAATTCTCAGCATCCTCCACCGTCCCTAAAAATGATTCCTCAAATATTTTAGTTAATTCCCGACAAACAGAAATAATACGATTTCCCCAATAATTATGGATGTCCCTCAATGTACGAAGCACTTTATGTGGAGATTCGAAAATTACGACAGTTGCAGGCAGAGATTCTAATAATTCAAAGCGGGTTCTTCTCCCCTTTTTAGGAGGTAAAAAACCCTCAAAATAAAAATGATCCGTAGGAAGGCCAGAAACAGAAAGTGCTGCAGTAACTGCTGATGGGCCAGGGATCGTTATAACTTCAATCCCCTCTTTTTTTGCCAGATTCACCACCCTATATCCAGGGTCACTAATGCAGGGGGTTCCTGCGTCAGAAATAATTGCGATTGAATCTCCAGAATTTAATTTATTAACCAAATTCCTCGCTTGATTTATTTCATTATTATCATGGTAAGCAATGAGGGGAGTGTCAATATTATAATGCCTCAATAACTTTTTACTGGTGCGGGTATCTTCGGCTGCAATGAGATTTACAGCCTTTAGGGTTGTTTCAGCCCGAAAAGTTAAATCTGAAAGGTTTCCAATTGGAGTACCGACAACATAAAGTGTTCCCGCCACCTAATTCAAAGTAGCTTTGATTGTAGATTTAATTATATCTATTGATGTTTTTAAATCTTCCGATGTGACGTTTAAATGAGGCCTAAATCGAATTGCCTCATCACCCGATGGTAACATAAGCAATTTATTTTTCAGCAGACCATTAATTACTTTATCTCTTTCTGTTTGAGATGGTAAATCAAAAGCTGCAAATAATCCAAGTCCTCTTGGGTTTGTAACATAAGCAGGGAATTCTTCCGAAAGGAATTGCAATTCTTTTTTCAGAACCACACCCATATTTTTAGCATTTTCAATTAAATTTTCTTTCTCAATAATTTCCAAAATAATATGAAATCTAACCATATCAGCCAAATTACCACCAAAGGTTGAATTAATTCGACTGGATTCAGAGAACACATTTTTGTCCACTTCTTCAACTCGCTTTCCAGCTAGCAGTCCGCAGACCTGAGTTTTCTTGCCAAATGAAATTATATCTGGTTTTACAGAATTGTGTTGATGTGCCCACCACTTTCCAGTGATACCAATACCTGTTTGCACCTCATCCATAATGAATAACATTTCATTTTCATCACAGATTTGACGAAGGGCAACAAAAAACTCATCTCTGAAATGATTATCTCCCCCTTCACCTTGAATTGGTTCAATAATTAGAGCCGCTATTTCATCAGGGTTATTGGTGATGGCAGCTTTAATTTGGTCTAAGGATGACTTTTCGGCTAATTTTACCTCTTCCAAGCGATCCTCCGTTAGGGGAAAAGATAATTTGGGGTTATCTATCCGCGGCCAATCAAATTTTGGGAAATACATGGTCTTTCTGGGGTCTGAAGTATTGGTGAGTGAAAGGGTATAACCTGTTCTTCCATGGAATGCCTGTTTGAAATGAATAATTTTACCGCCTTTTTCCCCTTTTCCATTTTCCATATTTTTTCTGACTTTCCAGTCAAAGGCTACTTTTAATGCATTTTCAACTCCAAGGGCACCACCTTCAATAAAAAATGTATGTGGAAGATATTCTGGGATTGCCATATTAGAAAATGCTTCAACAAATTCTGCATATTGGACATTATAAATATCAGATAAGGTTGGTTTGTAAAGTGCAGCTGCAGCTAGCCGGTCTTTCCCCGCTAGAATATCAGGATGATTATACCCCACCGCACCAGAAGCAAACATGGAAAACATATCCAGATATTCTGAACCATCACGCTCATCAACCAGCCAGGAGCCATGACTTTTTTTCATATCCATAACGGGTTCATAACCATCAGCTAAAATATGTTTCCCTAATACGGCTCTTACATTTTTTGAATCAATTGTCATTATTATTTTAAACTCTCCTAAACTTCAACATCAAATTTAATTCCCTGAGCCAGAGGTAACTCTGTACTCCAATTCATGGTATTCGTTTGCCTACGCATATACACTTTCCATGCATCAGACCCAGATTCTCTCCCTCCACCTGTATCTTTTTCTCCTCCAAAGGCACCTCCAATTTCGGCGCCTGAAGTTCCAATATTTACATTTGCAATTCCACAATCGCTACCCTCATGGGAAAGAAACGTTTCTGAGTTTAATACATTAGTAGTAAATATGGCTGAAGACAATCCCTGGGGAACGCCATTATGCAATTGAATTGCTTCATCTAAATTATCATAAGGGATAATATATAAAATAGGGGCAAAGGTTTCCTCCTGTACAATTTCATAGCTATTTTCAGCTTTTACAATAGTTGGCAATACATAAAACCCATCGCCTGCAACAACCTCACCACCACATAAAATTTTACCACCTTCCTGCTTTGCTTTTTCCAGAGCAGCTAAATAATCATCAACCGCACCCTGATCAATTAGGGGACCCATTAATGTAGATTCATCTAGGGGATCTCCAATTTTAACCTGCGCATATGCTTTGGTTAATTTTTCCACCAATCCATCATATAAACTGGAATGAACAATTATTCTTCTGGTACTGGTACACCTTTGCCCAGCAGTACCCACTGCACCAAATAATATGGCTGGTACCACCATATCCATTTTTGCTGTTTCGTCCACAATGATTGCATTGTTCCCGCCTAGTTCTAAAATGGTTTTTCCCAGTCTTGCACCAACAACACCGCCTATTCGCTTACCCATACGTGTACTTCCAGTAGCAGAAATAAGAGGGACTCTTTTATCATTAATCAATCTTTCTCCAATAGTGGAACCCCTGCCAATAATTAAACTGAAGATACCTTTATACCCTTCCCTTTGCAAAACTTCATTGCAAATATTTTGAATAGCTATTCCGCATAAGGGAGCTTTGGAAGAAGGCTTCCAGACTGTGATATCTCCGCACACAGCTGCAAGAAAGGCATTCCATGCCCAAACCGCAACAGGGAAATTAAAAGCAGATATAACGCCCACAATTCCCAGAGGATGATATTGCTCATACATGCGGTGCTTCACTCTTTCAGAATGCATGGTGAGTCCATAAAGTTGTCGTGATAAACCAACAGCAAAATCAGCAATGTCAATCATTTCCTGTACTTCACCATCACCTTCAGCTTTAATTTTTCCCATTTCAAGAGCAACAAGACTCCCCAGCATATCTTTTTTACGACGGAGTTCTTCACCCATTTCCCGAACCAATTGTCCTCTAATGGGAGCAGGAACCATACGCCATTCTTCAAAAGCTTTTTGGGATTCAGAAATAACATTATCATAGTCGCTTTCAGAGCATTGATACACATTTGCAATTACTTCTCCATTAGCAGGGTTTACAGAATTCAATACACCTGCATCGGTTGTACTAGACCAGTTGCCAGCACCAACTCCTGCCCCAAAATTATTTTCTTTTATCCCAAGGGAATTTAGTATTTCCTTCAATTTATCTCCTAAATTTTATGTAGTCTGTAATTATTTATGTCAAGATTAAGCAGCAGATTCTTTCTTTTTGCCGCCATCCATAAATGACCAAATGGCAAGGCTAATAATAATAACTACTAGTATGGTTGGTGTTGCATAATTGTACTCTGCCGTACTGTAATCTTTTAATTGATTAATTCGCCCAATGAGGAGTGAAATACGTCCCATTACTGCAAATCCAAATGATGCTCCAAATTTTATCATTAAAAAATATATTCCAATTTTACTAAGGGTACCAAAGGACCCTTTGTGCTCTTTTGAAAAGAAGAAATAAATGAGCCCTGTTAAAGTACCAATAAATACAATCAACCCATTAATAATTGTGCCCCAATCAGATGAAAAATCAATGGTTGATGCTTTAATCTGGATTAAAATATCTGAATTTAAAAAACTGTAGAAACGCAAACCTGCAGTCATACCCACAATGTAGGCTATTGCCCAGCGAGCGAGCCATCCAACTTTAGGAACAAGTCGCAAAAGCATGAAAATTCCTAAAATAAATGGAATTAGATACATTAGGCGAATCTCATCATACCCCTTAATACCACCTTCTGGAAATATACTCCTATCTAGTGCCCCAAATCCTGTAGATATAAAATTGAGAACTTTATAAATACTATACCACGCCGATTGTAAAACAGACACTTCCCCTGTATCTTCCAATTTTGGCCATAATCGCCCAAATAAGTTGGGTTGTATTTGCTGCCAAAAAGCAATAACTGCCCAATAACCAGCAGACACCCCAATAAAAATATGTTCTGCCGCTTTGTAAAAAGGATTATCATCAAATAGGTAGCTGAATATACAAAGTGTAAGAAAAACTACAATCCATGATCCGAAAATTTCTGCCGACATTACTTACTCCCCTTTCGTTTATTATTCCGGGTTAGATAATAGGTAATATTCCCAAAAATAATTAATATAACAATTACCACATGTGCCATTGACTGAGCGGACATCATACTGGTAGCCTCACCAGGCTTAATCACAAGCCCCATACTTTTAAGTTCCATCTTAACCAACTCTTCATATTCTGCAGCCCCAGGCATACCTGCTAAAATTCCCCTGATTTGACCATTTTCTACATAGGGTACAATATCAGTAACTTGAATGGAAGTACACCCGGTGGACATTGGTATTCCCTTTGGGTCAGTAGCATATTGAACCCATTCCTTTGATCCTGGGGTACCAGATGATAAACTGAAAACAAAATCAAAATCTTCAACGTTATTCACATTTTGCATCATGGGAATTTCGTCCAAGGATGTGCCATTTAAATCTGCCGGATATAATGTTCTGATATCTGACGCAATCCCCTTAATGACTGCTTCTCCACCTGGTTTAAATCCCAGGTTCACATAATCAATTCCTATCTTCTTATTATATTCCGCCGCTACCTCATCAAAAGCATCCGTTGACATAAAATTTCCATCTGCCCACAAAGCTGTAGCATATACTTTAATATCTTTCACAAACATATGCCTTAGTAACGCTATTGTCATTGGATGGATTTCCGGCTTAGTACTGGGTCCATATTCAAATGACAAAAGCACCTTGCTGCCAGCCTCCAATTTATTAATTTCATCAAAGACTATTTGAGAATGCTGTTTGGGTCTAATAGGCAATGTAAACCAATCAGGTTTTAACAGTGGGAAAAGTACGGATAACCCAACCAACAGAAAAATTATCCTTCTGTCCATTGATCCTAATTTTATGAAAATGTTTTTTAATGTTTCCATGAATTATTCTCCTAAAAATGACCGTTCAATTCCTACAATAATGCGGAAGGAAGTGGCCACAATTCCAAGTGCAATACCAATCATCAACGCCCTAGATCCGGCTGTTGTCGGGTAATCGAAAATCCAATCTTGAATAACGGGTATTAATAAAATTTGAGGTGGTGATTGATTCCATCCCATGGCAAAACCAACACCCAGAAATAGGACAATACCACCAACTACTAACCCAAAAAATATTTTTTTATCTTTTATCCATGGTGCAGAAATAGCACCTACTCCAAAGACAATTAAAATGGCTACAACCCACCAAGGTATTAATTCTCCAATGGGCACTCTGCCCAACATTAAAATAATTCCAGATACTAATAGCAAGGTTGCTTCAAAATTCCTAATTCGGAATGCTCTATAAGATGCTGATGCAACAAAAAATGCTAGTAAAGCAAACATAGTTGAAGAAAGTGGGGTGAAAATATTGAAAAATATCCACGAAAATAGAGACCCTTTTGCTTGTAAATGGACACCCCATTTTTTTGATTTTATTTCCATATTTACATCAAATTTATCAAGTTTTTCCATGAATGCTTCAGCACCAGATTGCGTCATGAATATTTTAGGGATTTCATATCCATCTTCAGCATCACTGATATTACTCATGACCGTATTTTGATTTTCTAAGTGTAATTCATCAGTTAATAATTCTGAAATAGGAAGTAAATTTATTTCATTTACATTTGAGACTACTATATAGTTTGCCCCTCTGTAAAAGAATCCTGCAAAAATTGCAACGACAAAACCTAACACAGCAAGCGTACTATACTGCCAATTATTCTGTTTGCGAATAATCTTCAACATTTGGAGTTTCAGCATATTTAATGCTCCCAGAAATATTGCAAAGGATGCTATAATATCAAACCATTGAGTAGCATCATTATCTACAAAATTCTGTATAGTTGTATTATTGATAAAATGACCAAAAAGTGTTAACAATCCAATGGATATAACAATAAATAGTGGCATATGTCGTTTTAAAAACATTCGATTCTCCCTTTAATTTCCAAATAATGTTACAATATCAAAATCAACCCATCCAAATTGGAATAATCCATGAAAAATGAAAGTAATTACCATAGCAGCCATTACCAATCCCTTCACAATATCCTGACCTTTGATGCTCCCTAACAATTCTGGTTTTTTTGATAGATAAGCGCTGGCTGTAAAGAATTCTTCACCAATAAGCGTATAGTCACAGGCGGTTACAAAAAATGGGATTTGGGAAGGAGACCCTGTGCCAGCTATCTGAATGGCGCCTATTGAGTTTCCTGTTTCAGCCAGAATGAGAGATTCTGCATAAAATTTACCAAGGTAAAAACAAGCTGCGGGTTTTTCACGAACCATTATTCCGTTTACTCCGGCTGCATAAGCAAATTGGTCATCAGTTAAATAATGAACCATATCATCATAATATAAATCAGGACGGCCAGCTCTCAAATATGATTCTCTGCATGTTTCTCTGCCAGCTTCCATTACAATTGATTTAGAAACGGGAACGTTTAACCCTGCTTCATATTTCGCAGTTGTTTCTGCCACATGACCCAATAGAATCAGTCCTGAAACGGTTTCTACTTGATCCATATCTGAAATTCCTGGAACAAACAAAACAGATTTACCCATTTCAGTTGCCCTTCCAACCGCTTCTTCAATGGCTTTTAATCCTGCGATGGGTCTGAGATAAATTTCTTCACCCGACCTTGCCCTATCAATATAATAATACAGGGTAAAGGAAACCAATGCAACTACTCCAAATTTAAAAGTTGTATGGTCTACAAATACTGAACCATCCCCAAGATAATAAAGTCCAACAACTGTAAAATATAAAATGACTGCTATCGCTAATTTTTTATTCATTATTAATTACTCTCTTTATCAGATTTAATTTCTAATCGTTCAATTTCTGTAAGAAGGAATTCCACATTATTTCTGTCCTCCAACAGCTCTGCAAATTTATAATAAGATTGTGATGAAATGAATGCAGTAATAATAGGTCCGAAGAAAACCATTAGCTGACCCCCAAAAAAAGAAAGATATTTCATCATATCTAAAAAGAAAATTGCAGGAACCGCCATACCATGATTTACCACTTTCTCTGCCAAATCAGAAATGAGCTGCTTATCAGATTGTGCAATTGAAATACTTTCTGCCATTACGTTATAATCATTTCTAAGTTTGCACGGGGAACAATTTCAATATTACCGTCTTCAAATTCTATTTCGGCCACCCTAACCATAGTTTCAGATTCCATTTTTTTCAACTCTGGGGGTAAAGATTTCACCTTCCCAACCTTGCCAAAAAATGGTACACGAATTACCCTAATCAATGAACCTTCCGATATAGCTAAGTCTGCTTCTTTAAAATCAATACATTCTCCATTACTAAGTTCATCAGGTATTAATATTTCAGGACGAATGACTCCTGCTCTAATTTGAGTAGAACCATTTATTGAAGCAAACTTTCCTTCATTTGATGATAGTAGCGCATACGTTCTTTCGGCCATCCCTATCCTGCCAAATCCTTCTGTAATAATTAAGCTGGGGCCTATTTTTTCTGAACCCGTTATAGCTACTCCTAATGAATATCCTAAAATTTTTGATAGATCTGTATAATCAAATCCGCCAGAAACGATCCCTGCAACCCCCATTTTTTTCGCATGATTAAATGTGCTCAAATTTATAAAACCCCCACCCAATAATATCATTCCTTTGTGGCTTTCATTTATCATATCAACTGTCAGTTCATCATTAGGAGATGAGGTAACTACCTTTAATATTCCTCTGTTTTCTCCTCCAATCCCCAGAATTCCCTGGGCGAGTACTCCCTCTGTTTCAATGGTAACACCTTCTTCATTCTCAACCTCCGTAATTGTACCAGAAGTATAGGCATCTACCTCAACGGGTATAGGGGGTTCTGACAAAATAGCCTGTCCTGTAATTTCTGAGACGTTAGCAAGCGTACCATCAATTGGGGATTTTAATTGGTTTTTAAACATTCCAAATATACCTTTGCTTTCAGCAATTATCTGTCCCTTAGAGATGGATTCATCCAATTCAGCCAACATACACTCTGGAACATTTTCAGGTTCAATGTTTAGTTTATTTGCAACATTGAGCATTTGTACATTACCAGGTAATTCTGTAGAAGCTACAATTTCATCTGATTTAACAATATCCCCAATTTTCAAATGAACATTACCCTTCATGGGTAATTGTCTTCTTTTTATAATTTTTGTCCGGGATAAAATTTTGAGCCCAGGAGTATAAGATCTAGACATTTGAATTCTCCAATTGAGGATATTCATCTGTTTCTTCAGACCATTCTTTTAATTGCAATACTCTATTTTCTGTATTTTCGGTCAAATTAAAAGGCTGCCTTCCCCGACCATCTAAAATAATTCCCACTACACCTCCTGACACTTTAGTGTCAAAAACTTCATTTTTCCCGGCACCAATATCCAGACCTTTGCCCGGAGTTAGCCTTACTTGCAGTGGTTCAGAGGAAGCTGAGATTAATTTCAGGTCACCAAACATTAATTCTCCGCCTACTCTTTCATCGGGAAAAATAAATTCATACTCTAACATTACCTGATCTGATTTTGCTTTCCCCACCGGCGCGATACAGGTACCCAGGCGAATAAGACAATCTTTTTCAAACACCTCTACAGCTGCTGCGGGATGAATGGTGGATAAAATACCTAACTGCGGCATCATAAAAATAGAATCTACAGCTAATTGAGTAATTCCTTCTGGGAGGAATGCATCTATGAGCATTCGGGCAGCCTGATGTCTTCGTGGCGCATGCGATAAAACCCCCCCCGATCCTACCAACATATCCAACTCCATAAGATTTACCAGGGTTTCTCCAGAGCTGGTTTGTTCAAATGCATCTGAAATAGTTCGTTCAGTTTGAACACCTTTGAGATGAACCGCAAATTCTTTGTGTTGTTCAAACGAAAGACGTAGAGCTTCTCTGGCAATTGCCTGTTCAATTATCAATGCTTCCAATGACTGGGGAATTGTTGTGGGGCGAATCATTTTATTCCCAATTCTATTAGTGAGATCTGTTTCATCCATATCAAATGGAACCCAGCGAGCCACATTATTAAACCCTGACTCAGCCAAAACATTACAGACTGAATAACTCATACCAAGGTTAGCACTAACGGTTCTATTAAACTGACCCTGAAAAACAGAAAACACATCTGTTGTTGCACCGCCGATATCCACCCCAACAACTGAAATATTTTCTGCTTCTGCAATTTTTTTTATGATTTCACCAACAGCTCCAGGAGTGGGCATTATGGGAGCATCCGTCCAGCTCATAAGTTTTTTATATCCCGGTGCCTGAGCCATTACATGTTCCATAAACAGATCATGAATTTTATCCCGGCTAGGTTGCAGATTTTCTTCCTCGAGTGTGGGTCTGATATTATCAACAGTCATTAAATCTGTTATTTCTCCAAGTCTTTCTTTTATTGGCTCCCTAGCATTTTTATTCCCCGCGTAAATAACTGGCAACTTGTAATTCATACCTAGTCTAGGCTTGGGGTTGGCAGCTTCTAAGACTTCAGCGAGTTCCACCACATGGGTAACGGTACCCCCGTCAATACCTCCGGAAAGCAAAATCATATCCGGACGCAATTGGCGAATACGTTGAACTTTCTCATGATACATACGACCGTCATTTGATGCCAAAACATCCATAACAATTGCTCCTGCACCCAAGGCAGCTCTTTGAGCACTTTCACCCGTCATACTTTTAACTACACCCCCAACCATCATTTGAAGCCCACCACCAGCAGAGCTGGTAGAAATAAAAATATCAACTCCTGTTTCACCCTGATTAGGAGCGATAATTTTTTCACCATCCAAAATTTTTCGACCCGATAGTTCTTCCAGTTCCAGAATAGCATTTAATACGCCACGAGTAACATCTTCAAAAGGTGCTTCTACTGTAGTTGGGGCTTCACCACGATGGGTTAAACGGTAGGCACCATCAACAAATTGAATTAATATGGCCTTGGTAGTGGTAGAACCACAGTCTGTGGCCAGAATTATTTTTATATCTTCTGTTTTAATTTTCTATCCTGCTTTAATAAAATATGTACAATAAATTAAGGTAAGAGGAGCTGCAAAAGTGAGTGAATCAAACCGGTCTAAAACGCCTCCATGCCCTGCCAGAATATTACTAGTATCTTTAACATTTGCCTCTCGCTTCAATAATGATTCTGCCCAATCTCCAAATTGCCCAAATATACCTGTTATTAATCCTAAGACCACTACATCAACTAGCGAAAATATATCTGGGAAATATCCGGATTGGTTGAGTATTAATAAGAAAATCATACTGCTAATAAACCCTGCAATTGTACCCACCCAAGTTTTATTTGGACTGATATCGGGTAATATTTTTTTCTTTCCAAATTTCTTTCCAAAAAAGAATGCTCCTGTATCACATATCCAAACTGAGAGAAATAATGCAAGGGTGATTTTAAATCCAATATCTGGCAGGTTTCTCAACTCAGATAATGAACCCAGCATTAATCCCAGCCATACAAATGAGAAAACCAATATTGAAATATTAAGCAGAGGCGTTTCTTTCTTTCGGAATATTTCTACAATCATTGCAGTTAAAGCAATGCCGATTAATAATATGTAGATGGGAATCTCCCAGCGTATTCCGGGAATTCTACCAATTTGTAAGAGGGCTAAGAATATAAACAAAATAGAAATAACCGGCTGCCCTTTTTTTGAATTTGAAAGTGGTGGAATTTCCTTAGCACCTAAAAAAAGAACTGCTCCAATAAATACTGAAAAAATAGGAATATTAGAAAAAGAGTCTCCTAAATATATTATTGCTAATAAAGAAGGAATTCCCAACAGGTTTACAAGTGTTCTGGAAGAATTATTTTTTGCCATAATTGCTTTGAAACAAGATCAAAAATTTACAAGAATTTTACACCTTATACCAAAAGGATTAATGAATTCTTTATCAAATAAAAAAGCCCGGCAGTACCGGGCTTTTTTATTATACTTTTATGTATCTAATTAATTATCTAATATCAAGTTAGCTAGCTGCACGATATCCAGTATATTCCAGTTGCCATCTTCATTCAGATCACCGGCACATCCATTTTGGGAGTCGCCGCAATTATTTGCAAGTATACAATTGGCAAGCTGTACAATATCCAGTATATTGATACTCCCATCATCACTAATATCTCCCAAGTCAACACCACATCCCGGATCATCACCAGGCAAATAATACCCATTTCTCTGTGCGTTTCCGCGATACATATTCCAGTAGTTTGTATTACTGCCCTGTTCCTTAAAATCCACAACAAAAAGATTACTGCCTGAACCAGCTATTATTTCTAAATCTCCATCGTTATCGAGCTGTGTAATTATAGGTGAGCTGGAAGATGGGAATTCATTTGCAATGGGAAAATAATTCACATAACTGCCGTCCAGGTTAAAAGCTAGAACATCTCCCATATCTGTAGCTGCAACAACTTCAGGATCTCCGTCATTATCCAGATCTGAAAATACAACTGAGCCTCCGATTGTTCCGTTTACTGCAACAGGCCACCCTGTAAGAGCATTACCATCGCTGTCAACAGCATATATCATATCATCATTGGAGCCAAAGAAAATATACGTTTCTCCATTATAATCTAAAAAAGATGGAGATGATTGCACTTTATCACCTGTCTCAATACTAAACCGTAGACTTCCATCACTATTTACCGCATAAAAACTATTATCATTACTCCCCGAAAAAATGATGTTCTCACCATCAATATTTGCTACTGAAGGTGCTGTTTGAATCTTATCACCAGTGGTGTATGGAAAACCAGGCGCCACAGTACCATCATCATATATCACATAAAGGTTATCATCATCCGTTCCCAATATAATATCAAGTTTCTCATTCCCATTATAATCAGCCAAAGCCACACCTGCTTTTGTTTTTTCACCAAGTGCTAAAGGAAATCCATCTACATCACTGCCATCGGGGTTTATAGCAAAAATCTGATTACTGCTGGAATAGCCTCCAACGACAACTTCCAGGTCTGCGTCATCATCCAGGTTACCTATAGCCGGAGTTCCCATGAGATATTTATTGGCATTATAGTCTGTTTTGAGACCATTCTGGTCAAAAATGTAGAGATGTTTTGATTTGGATGTTATTACAAAGTCCATGAAACCATCCCTATCCATGTCAGCTGCGGCAGCCGATCCCCAAATCTGGTTTCCTGTGTCATATGGGAAAGTATCATCCTCCACTTCACTGCCATCAGCATTATAGATATGCACAAAACCGTTATTATCCCCTGTAATGATTTCAACATCTCCATCGCCATCCAAATCAATCACCAGAGGGCTGGATCTGAGTTCAGCGGTGGATACTGGAAAACCTGCCTGGTTTAAAGATACATCTATGGAAAATGGAACTTCTTTGGTATAACTATCCAGTTCTCCAAGGTTATTAATAAAATCTGCTGTAAGAGTCAGTGTCAGGTTGAATTCTCCAAATGGCACCGAATCATCCAGCAATATAGCGTAATTACCGTACATAGTTTCACCAAGTGATATATCACCCAAGCTGATGGCTTCATCAGTGGTAATATTTCCACCTTCATCTATCGTTAAGGTAGCTACAGCATTTATTGCGTCAGCCTCAAATGAGTTATTGGTAAAGACAAATGCCACTGAAAAACCTTCTCCCGGATTTAAAATACCGTCATTATCCATTTCATTATCCAGTGAGATTTCCGGATTGGCAGTCATAATCAGCGTGCTGTACAAATTATCAAGCATTTCTGTAATGAGCATATTAGCATTGGAAAAATAGGCTGCCCCGCTACTGAACCCAGCTTCCTTATAATATACTGTCATGGTATGATCGATAAATGCAGAACTTGGGAATGCGCTTTCCGTGTTCAGCATATTGAATATTGGGTATCCCGTATCATCTACAATCATAGGGGTACCACTAGTGCCATAATTCCCCCATTGTGAGCAGGAATAGGGCTGATCTAAATCGGTTAAAGCAACAATTACTTTTACATTTTCATTGTCTTGCCATTCAGATGCTACATCATCAAAAGAGGGGATAAGTGAAAAACAGGGGCCGCACCAGGTCGCAGACATATCAATGAGGGTTACATTATACTGCCCTCCATTCAAATCACCATTATAATCAGCCAGGCTGAATATACCATCATTATCAGTATCCAGTTCAGCCGCATAACAAATATCAAGTTCCTTGTTCTGGTTATATATACTGATGGTTTCTCCCACCTCATAGGCAAAAGAAAAATTTAGAATTATTAATATCAAATAATAGAATTTCAACATGTCCTCCTCCTCAATTCAACATCATGCATTCCGGTGCGTTGTTAGATAATTTAGACCCTCCAATACCTGCAAATATAATTTCGGTCATACACACCTCTGCAGTGGGGTCTGAATAGTATATTGTTGTCAATAATCCCTCGCCAACAGAAATCAATTTCGCCTGCATGGAAAATGATAGTATTCGTGAAGCACTATTGGATGTTTGATATCCATTTTCCTTTAATAGTCCCCCATCTGAACCTGTAATATTAATACCGGGCAAATCACATTGAAATCCTGCAACCGACACATTATTTACCATGTATATTTCAAAGGATTTATTTGATGGATTATGATTCCGTAATTGCAGACATACTTCAGCATTACAGGGTTCATTTTCTACTGCCAAATTAGGTTGAGATTGGCTGGGTACAGATTTTACAGCTTGTACAGGTTGTACCGTTGGCTCAGAAGCAATTTCTGCCTTCTCATCACTTTTATTTTGAGTCTGACATGCAAATGCGAATATTATTGCAAGTACAATACTAAGTCTCATTTTTTTCATTCCCTTTCAAAATTTAATATTCTTAATAAAATCGATCGTTTAAAGTACATTAATTCCCATTTATATTTTGTGATTTCCTTTGCATTTCCTAAATAAAATAAATGCCCCATTTCTAAACGGAGCATTTATTTTATCACATCCCAAATTCATTAGTTGAGAATCGTGTTAACCAACGTAACAATATCCAGTACATCCAGTACCCCATCCTCATTCATATCACCCGGAGCAGAATAACTTCCACTAAGTACAGCATTAATCAAGCTAACTACATCCAGCACATCCAAAATTTCATCTCCATTCATATCACCTGGAATAAATTCTGACTCTGTACCGTTTGTTATAAATAGAGCAGATCCATCCTGCAGTGTTGCAGCAGCTTCAGGATATGTATTATTAAATGTATATTGCAGGCCTGCTTCTCCTAAATGGCTTTCAATGCCAATTGTAGAATAACAACCATGACTAGGCGTCCCTCCATTTGGATAATTCCCATCTGATGCATTATTAAAATCCTGGTACTGTATTTTAATTTCATTGCTGGGATATAATATCATCTCAAAAGTTTGTCTAGGACCTCCTGAACAATTACTGGCATACCAACCTCCTGTTAGGTCACCACATGTACGCATATTATCCCATTGTATTACAACATACTCATCAGAAGCATAATAATATACATAACCACTTGAACCTGTCATAAGATCATCCCAAAAAGCAGCCACCATAGGTGATGGACCACCTGCTCCTGGAATGGGATAATTCCTAAATGCATTCATTTCAAAATTTCCAAAAGAAATCCAACCATTTGTATTTATCTGAATTGTATTATACTCTTCGCCATAGAATGTAAAATCAAATGGGAGTGTCCGATCATCTGTACTAGCGGTATAACTGCTATTTCCATTCCCTGCATCAGAAATAGAGACTTGATCACCTAAACCCTCTGCAATTTCAATCCAATCATATACTGGCGCTTCATCGTATTCTGTATCTCCTGAGTCATAAATGTAATAGCCATATGTATCAGGTCCCAGTGGATCGGTTTCCCTCACTTCACCAACGGTTACATTTACTTTGTGATTTCTAGAATATCCATCAGAACTGGTAAGTATCAGCTCTAAAGGCAGAACCGTTCCGTTAATTATATCTTCACTGAAATCAAGTTCAAAATCATCCAGATAAATATTTTCATCTACGAATAATTCATTAATTATAGCTGGTGATGACAAAACAGAAACAATATTCTCAAATGGCAGTATTTCAAGCATATAATCATCTACTTTCTTTGACCCCTGGTTAACCATGTTAAGTATCATATTGGTATGTGAACCCGGGAATAGATCACCATGATAATCTGAAACAATTAAGTATGGTCCCATAACATTTAATGGCACAGAATTAATCCATATATTGTCATTGGCATCTGTGATTGTCAGCATTACATCCATTGCTTCCATATGAAATGCAGTGCCGTGAATATAAACTTGAGCGCTAAAAGACGCATCATGATCTGGTTCTACATTCCCAATATTAATAATATCATCAATTACAGTAATATGTTCTGAGGTAGAACTAAGTTCTACTATAACATCCTTCGCAGTAACGCGGCCATAATTATGCAAATTGATACTTAAATCTATTTCTTCACCTGAATTGACATACATC
>Ga0207988_1000522_pt1 | contig 22779 bp, 30 predicted proteins | sample ETNtaG_11_FD_185773 | JGI IMG/M metagenome (GOLD analysis project Ga0207988, IMG submission 185773) | Marine microbial and viral communities from oxygen minimum zone, Eastern Pacific Ocean - ETNP201310SV74 (SPAdes) (version 2) | ecosystem: Environmental > Aquatic > Marine > Oceanic ...
AGGTTGTTCCTTTACAAATTTTTCTACTTGTACTTTCCATTCTGCGTAAGTTGGAATATCTAAATCAAATTTAAACATTTTATCTCCTTATTTAATGTCAATGAATTTTGGTTTCTTTTCTTCTGGAATTATTCGTTCCAATTTAACTGAAAGTAAACCATCTTTTAGGTCTGCACCTTTCACCACAACATCTTCTGCCACAGTAAAGCTTCTAGTAAAAGACCTTTTAGAAATGCCTCGGTGTAGGACACTTTCGTCCTTGTCCAAAACATCTTGTTCGTCTTTTGCTGAAGAAATAGTTAAAGTATTTTCTTGCGATTTTACTTTAATATCTTTTTTACCAAAACCTGCAACAGCCAACTCGATTACATAATCGGTATCATTGACTTTGCGAATGTTGTAAGGTGGATAATGATTGATAGAAGAACTATTATATTTATAGATTCTATCAAAGTCATCAAAAAGGTTATCAAATCCAACTGAAAACGGTTTGAAAGGTTCCCAATTCATTAATTCATTTCTTGTCATCTTTGCCTCCTTAAATTAAGCAAGGTTAAAATAAGTACTCGACTAATTCGACATACTCATATATTATTTATAAAAGTTTAGCGTATATTTTGAAACCTTTATATAAATTTGTTTCCGGGATTCCAGTAAACTAGAACCATAATCGCTTAACGCAAATATGGCGATTGTTTTATGCTATTTCTACTTCGCAGGGACAATCGCCAAACCCTAAGCGCAAGCTAATGGTGTCTTTTGCGGAAGACACTCTACCTCTTAATGTCTGGACTTACGAACTGCCCGACACTACTATTTATACGGCAGAATACTTATAAGCGTATTTCTGTTTACCGTATAAAGCTCGGATACCAGCAGATACGATATCCAAAGTATTACCTTTGAACACTTTTCTAACACCTGCTGCTAAAATCGCTTTGGTTGGTGTTCCCAAACGATATGAAGTACCATCTGATGTATCATTAATATACACCATATGTCCTTCTTCTCTTAAAGTATCGACCATTGCTCGTGGTGAGGTAAGGTCAAATTTAGTTCTCAAAGTTTTCCATGTTACTGGTTTACCTGTTGAAAGTAAATTTAATACTTTTTGTTTTTTTGTTAAGGCTTTTCTACCCATAATCTTAAACTCCTTCAAGTCTTTTGTTGCCGTTGTAATACATATTAAATAGTGGCAACTTTTCTATCTAATAAATTCTTAAACCTTAAAGGTTTTGATAGGTGCCTATCCGTCTATAGACCATGCTTCGTAAGACACCTATCAAAACTTTTAATGGGCTGTGGATAGGCACGCAACTGATTTTATCCACAATTAAGTATGTTAACTAGTATTGCCTGCATACACCCAAACTCTTAATCTCCTTCTCTCAATCTTTTTAATCTTTTTTCTTTTGCAATTCTTCTTAATGATTCTTTTAATTTTCTTTGTTTTTTTAAACTAGGTTTTTCATAATGTTGTCTTAATCTTAATTCCCTAAACAAACCATCCTTCTGTAACTTCTTTTTTAAAACTCTTGATGCTTTCTCAACATTATTATCTCTTACTATAACCTCTATCATCCTTGTGGTCCATCTTTTGATTCATTATTAACTTTGTGTACATAATGTTCTACTTCAAGTTTATCTTTAAAGTAATCTAACAGCCAAGGGTTATCTACAAATACTGTCATCAATCCATTTGCTAAAGTATTAACAATCTTTTCTTCTTTCACTTCTTTTAAATCTTCACTCAAACCATATTGATATATTATGCCGTGTAAAACTTCGTGAAGAACTGTATTAGCGCCGTGAGCACTTCCGATAGTAGAACCTTTAATACCAATCTTTCCTTCTTTGGAAAAAAACTCTCCTTCAGCATCTTCGGTACTCGCAAAAGAATCTGGCCAAATATCAAATTTATAATTCCGATATCCGATTTTAATATAATCTTTTAAATTCATATCTACCATTATACTAAATTTTTTTATAAAAGTCAAGCAATTTGCTTAGAAAAAGGGCGGATCGGAATCCGCCCTTACTACATTATGAGATAGATTTTATTGATTTATTGGATCAACTTCCTCACTATCATCGGAATCTTCAGGTTCGATTGTTGCCTGACCCCAACTGGTTACATCTTCTCCGCCATCTATTTTTGTATATAAATCAGCAAAAGAGGTTTTAGTATCAGTATCAAATCGGTTAGTACATAATTCTATTGCTTTCATTTTATCTTTAAAGATAGCAAATGCTTCGATAATGTGGACTAATCGGCGAGTAGAAATTATTTCATCAACTCCGCCTTCGTAAAATGTTTTTCTGATAACATCAGCCCAAGTAACTAGATTCTTACCAAATTCTTCATCCATTTTTCTAGTAAGATTTCTCTTACTCATAACATTGGTAAGAATTTTATTCTCAATTTTATTAGTTGGGTATACTTGTTCAACAGTAATTGGAAATCTTTCCAAAAATGCTTCGTTTAAGATGTTAGTTCCAATGAACTTTCCATCTTCACTACCTTGCCCTTTAGTATTGGCAGTAGCAATCACATTAAACCCATCAGCGGGTGCAACAAATTTATTAATTTTCTTTAAGAAAACTCCGTTACCTTCTAGTATCGGTTGTAAACACATAACTTTATTAGAAGCAAGGTCAATTTCATCTAACAATAAAAGAGCGCCTCTTTCCATTGCTTCAATAACTGGTCCGTTTTGCCAAACAGTTTGACCGTCTTGCAATCTATATCCGCCGAGTAAGTCATCCTCATCGGTTTCAATAGTAATGTTAACCCTAATGCACTCTCTTTTTGTTTGAGCACAAGCTTGTTGAACATTCATAGTCTTTCCGTTTCCAGAAAGTCCAGTAATAAAAATTGGATAAAATTGTTTGCTTGAAACAATTTGTTTGATATCTTTGTAATGCCCCCAAGGAACAAATACAGGATCTTTAACAGGTACGATATTACCTGTTAAACTTGAAACAATAAATGCTGCCTGATTAACTGTTTCAGTAACATCTGCTGTTTCGGTTTTTTGAGTAACTTTTGAATCTGTAGTCTGTGGAACTTTAATATCAACTCCGTCAACTGGTAATTGATATATCCCTCTTCCGATTTTATAAGTAGATGATTTTAACCAACTAGGATTTTTAAATCCTGAAGTTTTAATAAAATCATTTATTTCGGAACGACTTAATTCAGATTTTCCGTAGTGAGCGTGTAATGCTTCAACTACTTCTTTTTGAATATTATTTAATGTAGTCATTTTTCCTTTCATAATATAGTTTTTTGTTAATATACTACCAGTATATCAAAGATTCGGACAAAATTCAAGCGAATAATGGACTAAAAAACCCTTGTTTTCTGTCAAATATCCATTTTCTTTGTTCTTGTTTTGTTCTAATCTTTCAAAATGGGGGTAAAAACCCCCACTTTTTGATGTTTTTTGATGTCTATTGGACATTATCCTCAACATTATCACTTACAGAATCAGTAGAAGATTCGGTTTTCATAACTTGCCCTAATGTAGGCAAACTATATTCCGCTCTCTTTAATCTGTAAGTAAGGTTTTTCATAAGCCAAGCAGGTTTCTTAATACCGTGTTTACCTTGTAAAGATATAATATCTTTTCTAGTAATAGTATTAGTAAATCCTTCCTCATTTGCTAATTCAACAAATGATTTTTGACTATCTGAAAGTTTTATATTTTCCATAATATATGTTCCCTTCAATTTAAGCAACTTGTGAAATAAATCGGTTCATTACAACTCTACTTTGTCTATTTGACTTTAAGTTTTGAGCAAACAATCTTTTTATTTCTCCCTTTTTAGCATTATCAGATGGTGTTGCCATTTGACCATCTTCAACTTGCAAATCATCTCCTGCAAGGAGATAATATTCATCATAACCTGTATTATCTTTAACAACTAGAACTTTATCTTTTCTATATTTTGCCATAACTTCTCGTCTATTAAATAATTTCTTTTTCTTATCTGACCAACGATTCCATTCTGGAAAATATTTGTCTAAAGTAAATCGGTCTATTTTTCTTCTAGCAGAAATATAAAATCCAATTACTTTAGAACCTGTTTTAACTCTTAATGCTTTTAATAAATTCTCGGTCATATCGTGTCTACGGTCATCATTTAAATATTGATTTTTTGTTTCTCTATCAACCATAATATGATTCGTATCATAATCTAAATTTTGCAAAAGATAACCTTCTTTATGAACAGCACAATATCTATCTTTCTTTTCTTGTTCTGTAGGATTTAAATTAACTATTCTTTCATTCCCATCACTTGCACCATCAGTTAAAAATACTGTATTCATTTTATCAATACCATATTTTAATTGAAAGTCTTTAACCATTTTCATCGCTGCCATAATAGTATCATTTAAAGGTGTAGAACTTAATCCATAACCTTGTGGTGATTGTGGTAAATTTGACCACATATTTTGTTCATCTATTTCTTGCTGTGTTTGTAATCTTCTTCTATAATAATAATAATTACTATGATGTCTACTTTTACCCAAGGCATATAAATTAGTCATCCCTTGTTCGTATTCTTTAGCATTCATTCTTGAAGATATGAAATTCAACATACGGAAACTTTGGTCTATTGATAAATCGTTATCCTGATATTCTAGTTTTGCAATTGCTTTTCTTGATTCTTGCCAACGACCATTATTGAAAGCATATACTTCAAAAGGTATATTAACTTTTTTACAAAACATAGTTAAATTCATTAATTGTTTAATAGTATCAAATAATTTATCACTCATACTACCTGACCAATCAATAAACATCATCAGACCGTGGTTCTTACCATCAGGTAGAACTGTTAGTCTTTTAAAAATGTCATTATTAAATTTATAACTGTGTAATTTTAATGGATTAACAACACCAGAATTACTTGTTTGTGCTCTTCTGTATGCTGTTGCTGCTTTTTTCATTTCAAATTCTTTAACCATATAACTAACTGCTTTGGAACTATTTCTTTTAAACAATTTATAATCAGCAACTAATTTAGTCCAAGCAATTATTCTATCTTTGTTTTCCCATCTTTCGCCTCTATCATTAATCCCATAAAAGAAGTTTGAATGATATTTTCTAAAATCACTTAAAACTAATTTATAGTCAACTGTAAAGTCTTTATGATTTTTAAATTCGTGGATATAAAAATATTGATTTTCTCTAACTGACTTATCTAATAAATCTCCCTTTTGTGATTCCCAAGATTTATCAGTTTCAGCAACTGGTTCATTTTTATCCCAAGATTGTTCTTGTTCTGTTCCTTGATGGCCTCTATTATCTCCAAGTGATTTATTTTCTTCTTCTTTTTTATCTTCTTCTTTTGAATCTTCTTCTTCATCATCACCTGAAGCAGAACCCTTACCTTTTTCTTCTTCTTGTTCTTCTTCTGATTCTTCTTCTTTGTTTTTTTGTTCTTCTGAATCTTGATTACCTTCTTGTTCTCTCATTTGGTCTGAATCATATTCTTCTGAATCTTCATCAGTATCACCAACTTGAAATTGGTCTATACCTTTAGATTGCATTTCAGATTTACAATAACTTCCTAATTCTTCTGCTAATTTAACAACATCATCAAAAGTTTCTAAATCTTCCATTCTTTTAACAATGTCTAATTCTTTTTTATTTGTAAATTTTACTGTTGATTCAACTATTGAAGATTTAAAATGAATATTTAATCTATCAATAAGAAGCATATTATTAACATCTTTTTCTTTAGTGCCGAAAAAGTTTTTACTAATTAATTCTTTATAACCTTTAATAAATGATTGTTTTAAACCTGGATATCTTCTTCGGATCAGTTTTTCAATTCTTGCATCCTCAATAACATTTAAAAATGAATGTTGAATGCCCTTGTCTATAGCTTTTCTCCAACCATCTTCAGGAGTGAATAAAGCGTGTCCGACTTCGTGTGAAATTAATAAATCAATAACATCATTCCCCATATTTTTCCAGATTGGAAGAGTCAAGACTCTATTCTTTACATCAAAAGATGCTGTCTGAACTTTTTTATGTTGAATTGAAATATTTTCAGTTGCTAATAATTTTGCAAGATACCCTTTGGATTCTTTATTAATAACAACGGTTTTTGATTTATTTATCATATGTGTACCATTGTACTAAAGTTTCGGATAAAAATCAAGCAAATAATGGACTAAAAAACCCTTGTTTTCTGTCAAATATCCATTTTTATTTGTTGTATTTTTACAACAAATCGTATGTTCTCTATTTGTTCTACTGCGAATCGTCTACTTTTTAAAGATAAAAGTAGGTTCAAATTTGCGACCTTCAATATCAGGTCTTTTATATTCACCCATATACTGTTGTTTTTGTTTCTTTTCAGTAGTATCTCCGTCTAATGTAATGACTTGAGGAGTGCCTTGTTGTGTAGATAATGATAACCACCAAGTATCTGTATGTTCAAACCCCACATCTTTTGCCATTTGGACTGTATCTTCCTCAAATGTTTTATACTGTTTTGTATTCGCAACATTTAATGCTAGATACTTACCTGTCTTTAATCCGATATATGCATTAGCAATAGTCTTTTTTAAAAAATGTTCTTTCCACATATCTTCTGTATCAAACTTAATACTGGATTGTTCTGGTTCTTCTCCGTATGCTTCCCATCCAAAATACGGTGGACTTGTAAAGACAAAATCAAAACTTTCTTCTCTCGGAATAAATGTTTCACTACCTTGCCGTAATAACTTATATAACTTGTCAACTATTCCATAATCGTGTCGTATTTGTTTCAAACCTGTATGTGTTGGAATACAAGGATCCGTACCCACATAATTTACTCCTGCTACAATCGCACCCAATAATCTACCACCATATCCCATTGATGGATCCCAAACAATGCCAGCTTTCGTGCCTTCCAATACACTATCTTTTTCCACAAAGACATCATACATCGCTGCCGCTGCTGTCGGTCTGAAATTTGATACCATTTGAGTACCAGAGTATCTTCTTAACATAGACCGCATATCTGATTCAGTAATCATATGAGCAGGTTTCTTTTGAAAAAATGTTCCAGTTAAAATCTTATTTAATCCTTTTTTTAAATGTTCTTCATCATTCCATATTTCTATAGGTGTTCTCATCTTACCACATTGAATATCCCAAGCGTGTTCCATATACGACCATGCAAGGTTTAATCCGTGTGGTGATTGACCTATGATTTTATTCTTTCTGTCAATCAATGTATCTCTTTTAAAATACATCAACTGATTAAAAATATTATCACGCCACTTTCTGTCTTTTGGATAATAAGGAAATCCTTTTTCTTTCCAATTATCGTGTGTTTCTTGTAATATATCAAAACTCATTATTGACCACAAGTGCTCATTAAGATTAATAATAGTAATATTATTACAGCAATCTGAAACATTTTAAAATTCTCCTATATAATGGCATTTTTCTAAACTTACCATCATTCCAATATTCTTGCCAAGGACCTCCCTCAACTTTACCGTACCCAACAACAACTGGATACTTTTGATTTTTTGCTTCTTCTTCAATACTTTTATATTTTTTCTTCCACCTGGTCATACAAATATACATCGCCAGGTAATGTTCCTCTTGCCCAAGATGTTCCTCCAATTAGTTTCATATTATTCCTCAAATAAAATCTTTTAGCAATTTCATTATCACTCCTCACACTTAAATAGACTCGTCTATTCACATACTTAAAAAATCGTTGCAACACTTCACTAGCAGAACCATCTTTGTTCTTGGCTGCGATTTGATGTAATATACAATCACCTTGTTGTGCTAATACATCACCTATTCTTTGTTTTCTTTTATAGAAATTATATGTAATAATAACCCCTCTATCTAAAACTATACAACCTTTAGTAATCATCCTTCTCATATAATCTGTTCGTATATGAGGAAACCATTTCTTATGTTGATAAAATATTTCTTTTACCATTTCAAAATCTTCCATTTTAGCGTGAATCATAATACTATTATAACATAAAACAAATCAAATGTCTATAAAATTAAATTCCGTAATTCTTGATTGACAAAACAATCGGCAACTAAATGTATTCTGTCAATCCCACTCTCATTTCTGACAGCGTGTGGTTTTGTTACATCGGCATAATAATAGTGTCCGGTTTTCAGATTATATTCCGTTCCAAGCTTGTCTCTGTGTGTATGGTTCTAAAGATAATTCTTTTAATATAGGTCTATTCATTTTTTTCTCCATATATATTGATTCATTATCATAATGTTTTGTCTTACTTTCTTCCAATCCTCATAATCTTCTCCTTCAATTCGCCAGTTAGGATCATCTGGCACATAATTTTTAGGGGGTGTTTGATATTCTTCTTCTTTCATATTTTCCCATAATAATTCTGTAGCACTATCTTCATCATACCCTATAATACCATCTGATAAACTACAAACCTTTTGAACAACTGCACGGCACCAATCTTTATTAAATTCCTTTTGCCGTTGAAAATCATAATAAGGTTTCAATTCATCATACTTATCTTTAGGTATTGTCATCATCATCATCTTCCTCTAAAAAATCTTCTCCATAATGCTGACCTAGTCATTGAAACGGCTGTAAATATTAATGCAATTTGAAAATTCTCAAATATCGTAGGGTGCATATTAAACAATGGAAATATTGTCAACTGAATAAGTATTGACAGGAAGAATCCACTTCCTACATCTATTACACTTTCAAGTATATCTCTATTAATGAATTGTCTTGCCATCTTTTTGTCTTTTTAAAACTTTCTCTATTTCTTTTTTTGCTTTTACTTTTGCTCTGTCCCATTTAAACTTGCTCACCAAATCTCTAAAAACATATCCATTCATATGTTCATTTTCGTGCTGAAAAATCCTTGAGGACATTCCATGCAAGTGCTCTTCTTTCACTTTTTTATTTTCATCTTCATATTTTACGAACACCCATTTTGGTCTCCTAATTGCTAAAAAGATAAAAGGAAAAGATAAGCATCCTTCTTTCATCATTATAGTTTCTTTACTCATATCTAACACTTCAGGATTAAAGCAATATCTTGTTCGGCCTGCTTCTATTTGTGGATGACCTCCCATAACAAACATACGGTAAGGTAATCCAACTTGATTGCAGGATAATCCTAAACCACCATACTTTCTCATAGTATCGTTCATAGCATTCGCTAATGATTCTCTATTTTCAAACTTATGAATTTTTAAAGTATCATCTTGAAATGGTGCTATCTTACTTAACAATCTAGGATCACTAGGCGGTACCATTTCTAATATTCTTTTCTCGGTCATTATTCTATCATCCTTGTAAAATTCTTATACTTTTCAAATTTCAATACCCTAGGAAACTTGTCTATCAAAGTATCACTCTTATGGGATATTACAAATATATTTTCCTTTATCATAGTTGTTTGTAATATTCTCATAAATTCATCTGTACCAGACGAGTCTAACGAACTATCAAATATTTCATCTAGTATTAATAGATTTGTATTTGTAGAGTTTTTTATCTTGGCGATTTCTCTCCAAGTAAATAAAATAGATAAATCTATTCTCAACTTTTCACCCTCACTAAAAGAATGGTAGTTAAACTCGTCTCGGTACCTGGACTTAATTGTTTCATTAAACTCCTCATCAAGGGTAAAATTCACAAAGAAGTCCATATCTGCTAAATACTTATTAATATACTGGTTCATTATCGGTAGGTACTGTTTAATGATTTTCGTTTTAATACCAGTATCTTGCATAAGGTGTCTAGCAGTATCTATATAAATCTTTTCATTCTTATCTTTTTGTTTCTTTAATTCTGTTTCAGTTAATTGTTCTTGTAGCTGATTTAATTCTCCTATTTGTGTTGCTGTAGATAATTTTTCATCTTTTAATTCATCTATCTCACCTATTATTTTATCAACATATTTTGTTATCTCATTAATGGATGTTTCATAGCGATTAATTAATAATTCCTTTTCTCTTATCAAGACCATTGTATCGTTAATTTTTTCTAATCGTTTTTCTACAGTTTTAATCTCCTTATCCAGTTGTTTCATACCAACATCAATTTCATCAACTTTATCCTTCTTCTTTTGTATCATTAATTTTTTATATTCTTTATCTATATCCTGTTGGCACATTGGACAATCATTATGTGTTTCAAAAAATTTCAAATCTTTTTTATGTTTCTTACAAGTATTCTCTATCTTTGCTTCCATTGTATGAAGTTTTTTATGTTTCGTGTTTACTTTTGTTTGGTCTAGTATTTCTTTTTGTAAAGTAGTTATTTCTAATTTTACTTGTCTAACATCTTCTTCATAATTTTCTATATCAACATAACTCTTTTTAACTTCTTTTTCTTTTTGGTCAATGGTTTCCAGATTTAAACTACTAATTTCTTCAATGTGTTTTTTCTTATCAACAATCTTTGTATCTAATATTGAATATTCAAAATCATCATTTTTAATTAACTCATCTTGTACCTTTTGTTTTTCTCTAAACAATAAATTCATTCTGGAAAAGATTTCAATGTCCAATATTTCTTCCACAACTTGGCGCCTGTGTCTTGCTCGTAGTTGCATAAATGGAACAAATGACGAACTACCTAATATCACAACTTGGGTAAATGACCTAAAGTTTAATTTCAATATTGTTTGTTCTAAATGTTTCTGATAATCCCGTTGAGCAGCATCCTGATTCAACATATCACCATCACACCATATTTCAAATGTATTTGGTTTAATGCCTCGTATAATCTTATATTCATTTTGACCAACTTGAAACTCTACTTCTACCACAGTTTCCTTTTCATTGATTGTATTAATCAGTTGGTCTTTTTTAATATTTCTGAAGGCTCGTTGAAACAATCCAAAGCACAAAGCGTCTAACATAGTAGACTTACCTGCACCATTATCTCCCATTACTAATGTTGTTGCTGACGAATCTAATCCAATCTCAATAAACTGTTGACCTGTTGATAGAAAATTCTTATATCGTAATTTCTTAAATACTATCATATTGTGTCCACTTGTTGTCCTGTATATTGTCCGCCTTTCATCAAAACCTCTTTTATGAATCTTTTGCCTGCAGGTCCTGTCCAATGTATGATTTTTATATTATCACTCATCATACCTCTATTAAGTGATAATCTCAACCATTGATATTCTTGTGGCAATTCTACTATTTGTTTATGTTCTCCTGTGCCAACTAAAGTATTTAATGCCTCTTGGTCTCCTCGTATTAATTCACCATATTCATTTGGCGTCCATAATCTTTTATGCCATATATCTAATAAACTTGGTCTATCATTTACTGCAATCACACCTGTTTGCCACCAATTTGACCTTGCCCAATCTCTCGTCAAGCCAATTTGTCCTGATGGTACAAGATGGAATATATCTGAAATATCTGTAAGTATTTGACAATCTGAATCTACCCAAACCACAGATTGTTCTGGACTTTCTTTAACACAATGAACTTTATAATACCAACCTATTTGTGAACTTACTACAACTTCAGAAAACCAAACTTGTTCATATTTGTGTTTCAATTTTTTTCGACAAGCAGAACTCATACCTAAATCCCACACACCAATTTTTTCTGTTTTATTGTACTTTAATGCATTATCAATCCACCATTCAATTATATCTTCACGGTTATTATCAATTCCTGTTACTATCATATTCTATTCCAATACACATCAACAAATTCTGTCAATTCTTTAAGACTTAATTTTGGTAAACTTTTTAAACCAAGAAATGTTTTAAGTTTATTATAAGATTGATAAAGGTCGTTGTTCTCCCACGGCTGATAATAAACATAACCTTTGTTATTGTTTTCAATACATCTATTATCTAACCATCTTTCTAATAACCAAAACCACATAAAGCAACAACTAATATTCTTTTCTGTGTTTTTTATCCTATCAATAATGTTTGTGGTGTCGTGCCTTTCATAATGGTCGATGGATAAAAAATCACAATTACCTTTATATTCATTAGCATCACAATTTATAATTTCAATCTTATCTGACCATTGCGTTCCAATATCTTTATGGTAATCTATTACTGATTTGTTTTTCTCCAATACAGTTATCTTCATTACTTCTGGTTTTGTTGCCAACCATTGTTCTCTCACACCAAATCCTAAACCTGTGCAAATAACATTACCAAGTGCTAACTTATAATGAGAATAAAATTGTAATGCTTGTTCGTGCCCTACAGTATACAACATCATCTGGACACCATCAACAATTAAATGCCAACGAGAATCTTTATCCTTATAAACAACTACTCCATTCTTACCGTATGGTTTAATCACAGGCGGAACATAATTTAACTTCTCTAAAAATGGATGATTCATACTTCATTACCCCAGCAATCCCATCCATTAATTTTTTCCCTAGCAAATAATTCAATCCGTGGTAAATCACCACACAATTCTACAATCTTATTTCTTATTATATCTGGTTTTCTTGAATGTTCTCTTATTTTATCTACCACAATTTGATGAACACTTGCTGATATTCTTTTTGGACTACCTTTAGTTGCAAGTAAGCATAATTCTGAATTTGCTCTTGTCCAATATCCTAAACCCCAAAAGAAACTATCTGACTTTTTATTCTTTTTGATCCAATTAAATCCACAAGTTTTATATTTAAATCCCCAAGCAGATATTGTTTCTATTCCCTCTAATAAATTTGGAAAAGTAACCCACAAAAATAATATACAATCTTTTTCAGATATATCTTTTATAGGTAAATTTTTAATTTCTTCTTTTGACATTATGTCGTAAGGTATCTTTCTTGTTTCATTTGTATCACTCCATTTTTTAAAATGCCAAGGCGGATCAGCATAAATAATATTGTATTTCTTATTCGGAAATGGGGTCTGCATCCTGGGCTTCAACATAAGTTTCCTTAATCATAACCTTTAACTTGTCCTTATCCAAATCAACTGCTAACTGGTCAACATAATTGCTAACTAATGTCATTGTATCTTCGGACCCTTCTACTACATCATCACTTACATTATGATGAGTTAAAGCAGAATAGTCTTCCAATATTTTTAATTCGTGAACTGAAATATCATTATATAATCGTTCTAACAACCTATCAAACATCTGATTATCTTTTTTATTAACAACAACCAGTTTAATAAATTTTTGATGTAATGGTTTAATATTAAAATTATCATAATTAGTTTCCGTATCATCATAAAATAATTTCTTAAATATTGTATATGGATTTTTAATATATTCTAATTCTCTTGTTGTTGTATCAAATATATGAAACCCCTTTTGGTTCTCATAATCAGCCCAAGTCATTTCATATTGACATCCCAAATAAAATACCTGGCCATCATCACTTTTCTTATGAAAGTGTCCACTCATAACTTTTTCAAATCTTGCAACTATACTTCTATCATAACCGTGAGTTTGAACCACACCATTTGTCATTGGGTATCCATTCAAATCTAAATGTGCTATAACAATATCGGCGTGTGCTGTTTCTAATGTTTTGAGGGAGTGTTCTTCGTTTTCTGGATTAATCCACGGTAGCATTAATATATTTAATCCATCAAAGTCTACAACTTTTGGTTCTTCATAAATCCAAGGCTCGTGTAGACCATCAGCAGTTGTACATAACTCCTTTATGGCATTTACTTTGTTTGTATTACGGAAATAAATATCGTGATTACCAATTATGATATGAGTATCTATTTTTTCATCCCATAATCGCTGTAAAAACTTGTGTCTAAAATTGTGTGCTATTCTATAGTTAATGTATTTTCTTCTATCTACAACATCACCTAAATGAATAAGTGTCTTGATATTATGTTCCTTTAAATAAGGAAAAAATATATCATTGTAAAATTTGTGAAAATAATCATCAAATATTAAACTATCATTACGAGCACCGAAGTGGGTGTCCGATAAAATCGCTATTTTCATACCTACCTTATAATATAATTACTTTTTGTCCTTCTTTTTCTTCTCGGGTTCTTCTATCTTTTGATTCCTTTGTAAAAAATCCAATAGTTGACTTCTGTATTGAGAGTCATCTCCTTCGTGTTGATCCATTATATTTTCAACACCTGCATTAGCAATCATCTTTTGTTTTACTAATGTTTGTTTCTTTTCTTTTTGTATTCGTCTTATAAATGCATAATATATAATCTGTGTAAAATATGCAAATGGATTTTTACTCTTTTCTGGATTAAAATTATTCATATACTGCAAACAGTTTTCTATACCATCCGAAATCATATCGTCTCGGTAAGTATAGTTAATAAAATTCGGTCGGTAAGATAGATGATTGGCAATCTTTAAAAAGCATTCACCTATATAGTTCGTAACATCTGGTTTTGTTTTGTTATTTTCTTTAGCATTATTAACTTTTTCTTTATGGATAACCATTGCTTCCAAAAACTTCTTGTTGTCCACATAGTGCTGTGTTACTTTCTTTTTCATAATAATTCTTTCATTATGTTTCTATTATACTAAATTTCCTTCTTGCTGTCAAGAAATAAATTAAATTCTTTGGAAGTAATATATTCCAAATTTTCACAATTTTTCCATTCTTCAACTTCACAATCTATTGGACTTGAACCAATAGGATTCATATTTACTTTCCAAAACTTGATGTTTGGAAACTTTTTAAATGTATTCTTATGTTGTTTGATCCAATTATAGGTTTCATCTGGATTATCAGGTCTAGCAAAATTAGCATTTTCTGTTGCATAACCATCCGTGCCTGCATAGATATTATTTATCTTATTATCTAATGAGTATAAATCGTGTCCTATAATAAAAATTTCTGTTGCTCCTAATTCACAAGCAAGATATATTGCCCTAGCGCCAGTTGCATAAGCAAAATTATCTATATCTGGTTCAATATTAACTACTTTATCTTCTTTTGCAACACCTGTAATATAAGTTATGCCTAAATTATGACCTTTCATAAGTGTGAATACTCCATCCGCACCGTGATAAACAACAGTTTGATCCCAAACAACTTCTTCACTATCATTCCAAACAATATCAGTTTTATCTGCCATTGTTCTTAACATTTCTTCTCCAACAAATCTCGGAACTGGTGTCCAGTATCCTAAATAAGAAACATTTTTAGAACAATATCCACTACGGTAAATTTCGTGACTCATTCTTGAATCTAATGCTACTAAAATGTCTGGTGTAAAATCTCTATAGATTGCGTTGGACCCAATCACAGTTCCATACTTTTTTAATTTATTAAGGTCAAATTCTTTTCGTGAATTACCATTACCTAAACAAAACATAATACTCATTAAAAAATCCTATAATATAAACAATTTGCTTGACAAATAATCCTATGGTGATATAATAGACCTGTAGGGTTTTGCAGATGGAATAAAACCTAATGTAAGGTCCTAGGAGTAGGTTTATTCAAAAAATCTAATTCTTCATCGCTCAATTCATCCATCATTCTTCGTCTTTCTTCTTCCGTAATTTGGTCTTGTTCCATTTGTTCAGCAAGTCTTAATATTTTATCCATTTCTTGTGGGCTTAAAGGGGGTTTTATCGGTTTACCTTCAAGTCGTTTTTTAATTGCTTCATAATAATGAGATAAATCCTTATTAATACTTGCTATTGTTATAACTCTTTCTTTTGGAATGGAGAAAACCTTATCAGTTGAAAACGGAAGCCACGGCGACAAAGAAGAATCATCTCTCATTCCAAAATTAGATGGTCTTGCCACAGTTTTTAATTGTAATGGTTCCACAATTCGCAGAAACTTATCATTATCGCTTACCGATATCTGTCCCACTAATTCGGTACCATCAATCAACTTAATTAATTTATATTCCGTTTGCTGTTTTTGTTCCATACTACTATTTATCTAATCTTTCAACTGAACATTGTGAATTTCATAATCAAATTCCTCTTCGGTATAAATGCTTATTCGTTCCTGAAAATGTTTTAAGGTAAAGTTTTCCCTACTATGGTAAGTCATATCATCTGCTATATCATATAAAGTAGCAGAAGTTTTATTATCTCCCAATCGGAGACCTCTACCTATACTTTGTAAATTTCTAATTCTGGACTTACTTGGACTAGCAAAAATAATATTATGTAAATTGCGAATATTAATACCAGTACTAAATGTGCCATATGATGCTACAATAATTGCATTGGATTCCTTTTCTGTAATCGCTCTGATTTTTTCTCTTTCATCTGCTTCAACTCCTCCGTAAATAAAAAATACCTTTCTATTACTATCCGCTTTCTCTTTTATCATTTCATATAGGTTCTTACCGTGTTTCTCTACTAATTGAAATAAACATAGGCTATTCCCCTCTAAATTCAACGCTAGGCGTCTTATAAAGTTATTTCGTGAACTACTACTCACTAAATAATCTATCTCCTCCTGATACTTTGCATTCCGAAATGCATGGCAATTTATATCTGTATGCTTTAAAATCAAGCATCGGACAGTTAAATTAGACAACTGTTTCTTGTCTATCAGTTTCTTTGTTGATGTAACTTTATTAACAGCACCAAACAAACCTTCTAATACTAACCTGTGGGTTTGAGCACCATCCAAAGTTCCTGTTAATCCAATCCTATATTTACAGGCTGTTAATTTCGTCATTATTGCTGTCAATGATTTTGATTTAAATAAGTGTGCTTCATCTCCAAAGACAATACCAAACTGCTGAAAGTAATCTGTTTTTAATCGGTACAAACTTTGCCAAGTAGATATGAGAACTTTCTTATTTGTTATATTGGAATATCCACTATACAATCTATGGCAATTCTTATCTACATTCCATCCATATGATTTGAAATCAGTATACATTTGTTCGACCAATGATGTAGTCGGAACAATTAACAAACACCGATTGTTTGGTTTATCTTTTAGTAAATGTGTGTAGTATCGAATAAGAGTATAGATGATAAATGATTTACCACTTGCTGTAGGACTTAATAGTAATGCTCGATTATATTTTAAACTGTGATAGATAGCGTCCACTTGATAATCTCTTGCTTCAAACTTTTGACCTAAACTATTACAAAATTTAATTACTGTTTCTTTATCTACCTTATTATCTATATCAACATTCTTGCCACAAACAATATAATAACCTCGCTCTTCAGCAAACGCTTTAATATATGGATAAAGTCCAAAATATATCTCTTTGTACTTTTGAGAGAATAATCGTATCTTTCCATCCCAAATCCGGTTCCGAAAGCTGGGCATATACTTGTATCCTGGAACATAAAAAGTGAAGAAAACAGATATTTCTTGTAGAATACTTGGTTCAGCATCAAGTGTAAGATACACCTCGTCCTTTTTCTCTATAATTAGAGTTTCAGAATTATTTTGATTCATATAATTATATTGCTCCGCTTGTAAACTTCTTCCACTCTATCATATTCTTAATTAAGAATGTTCGATTGTTTAAACCTCTTAATATCTGTTCTAAATATTTAACAACAGTATTTAAATATGCTACTTTTTGATCCGCCTTTTGTATATCTTCATCTGAATCTATATAAATGTGTACATCAGATTTAAGGACTTTCAAATCAAATGGCTTTTCTCTATAGACAGATTCATCGGCTTTACCAGTATAATATTCCCACTTCTCCCGAGTTAATCCATTATAGTCTTGTTGCGCTTTCTTCAGCAATAGGGTAAACTTATTAAAATGTTGGAGGTATTTGTTGTGCAATAAAGGTATTCTTGCTGATTCAGAATCAAGTTCCGTATCATCAAGTTTCAAATCTTTATCCACTAATTGTTGTAATTCTTCTAATGTCATAATATACCATTATATCAAAAAACAGTAAGAAAGTCAAGAAAATTAAACCGTGCTAATCTGAACTATACTATAAAGTGTATAAGCAAAACCAGCATCAACAGCTAAATAATCTACATCACTTGCTTTTACATTATACGACAAGGCACCAAGTGATGTTGGGTAGATATCTCGAAACCGTATTTCTGTTTTTGCAATATTCTTACTATTTAAAACAGTTAAAGTTGCATCCGAATATGTTGCACCAGCATCAAGCGGTGCAGTTATATATTTTGAACCAGAATCTTTACTAGGAGTTGCTGTTCCTACCTTTGATGTAGGAAATCTATCGTGTCCTGTTGCTAATAAATCTGTAAACTGCTGATGTTTTTCAGGAAATCCTAAACCAGTCATCCAATCGTGCAATTCTTTATAGTTATTTAAATTCTCATCCACAAGAAACGAAATATTTAAACCCTGATATGTAATCTTATCACCAGGTATAGGAATATCTACCAGGCCTGTTTCTTGTGTTGCTTCACCTAAAGTAATGCCAGGAATGTTTGCTGTCTGGCAAAAAAACTCTATCAAAGGTAACTTCGCACAAGTAAACTTAAACTGTACCGGACTTGCATAGTCCAATTTATCAGGCGACCTATCTACTGCTTTTGTTGTTGTCATACTACTATTTATAATACTTTCAGAGCAAAAAAAAGGGGGCAAAAGCCCCCTAAATTTATTTCTATTTCTAGACTCAATTACATTAAGTTAGTAACTTTAACTCGTCTGTAATATAAGTTTAAGTGTGTAGCGCCAACTGCACCAGAATTATCTAATGCACCAAGCCCAGCTGAAGTTGCGTAAGGATTTTGAACCATACCATATCGAGTTTTAAATCCGATTTTTGGTTGGAAACTATTCTGACCAACTGCTCTCACCATTTGTAGTGGAACATATGGGCAATAGAATAGTCCAGCGTCGTATGGACTTGTTCCTTTATAGCCAACAACATAGAATTGTTTAGCGTCTATGTTTGCAGCATATGGATCAACATAAACCTTAAATTTGCCGTTAAGAACACCTGCAAAAGTATTACCTGTGTCATCAACATTTAAGTTAGTTGAAAGTGCTGGAGCGTAATCAAGTACGCCAGACATAGCAAGGGCAGAAGCAACATCAGCAGAGCAGATAACTAGGTTACCTTTTCCTCTACGAGTTAATTGCCCAACCGCATTAGCATCTCTTTCCAATTGGAAAAGAAGTCCTTTGAATTTCTCAACAGACCAACGACCATTTGAGTCAGTATCTAAATCAAAGATACCTTCCGTAGTTGTATTTATCTTAGCGCCTTTTTTAGCGTGTGAGTAAATAGTTCTAACTACTTCACGGTTGATTTCTGCAAGAATTTCACTTGACAAGATGTTAGCCAATTCTGTTTCAGCGTCTAGACCATGGATTGCTTTTAAATCTTGAGCAAGTTCCATAGTATATTCAGCTTTAAGAGCTCTTGACTTAGCAGTAACAGTAACTTTATCAATTGAGAAAGCCATTTCAGCGAACTCATCTGTTCCGTCACCTAATGTTTCTGCTTGAGTTGTAGTAAACCCAGAACCAGTAGTATAGGTTCCAGCTGAATCATCATTTAGAATGGCAGGGTTTGAAGCTACATGAGCATCTGTTGAACCAGAACCTCCAGCAGCATCCCTAGCACCATAGTCAGTATCAGCTTCGTTAAACAACGCTTCTGAACCCGCTTGACTACCATATCTTGACTTCATAGCAAAGATTAGTCCTGTTGGACCAGTCATTGGTTGAACGCCACAGATATCATAAGCAATCAAGTTAGGCATAGCTCGTCTAACTAAAGATATTAAAACAGGATCCCATTTGGCAACTCCACCTGTATCAGGCATAGTGCCACTAAAGTTAGCGGGTGCTGCTTCTGAAAGGAAACTAGCATCTTCTCTAACCGCTTTCTCTTGGTTTTCTAGGATAACTGTAGTAACAGCTCGTTTGTAAGAATCCTCGATTTTTGGCAAATCTGGATGTTCTAGGACTGGCTGCCACTTTTCTTGTAAATTTTCAGTAAGATACATTTTATCTCTCCTATTAATTAATTAATATTTTTATAATATTGTTCACCCTTAAAGTTTTACACTTTTAAGGTTTTTTGAAATAGCGGCCGTATATGCAGCCATAGCATCGCTCTTCGATCCAAAATCACTTGGTTCGTTTGCCGCCACAGAATCAACTTCGTCTTTCGGTGAAGCTGTTTCTTGTTTCGTTTTAGGGAAATAAGATTCTTTAACAGTTTCTAATTTCTCTTTAAATTTTTCAGCATTATCGTATTCAACATTTGCAGCCATAGAAGTAAATTTTTCCAGTTCAGTATCAGCTAAATCGCTTCCAACTTCACCAATAAGTTTATCTCTAGTGAACTCACCAACTTGCTTATTCAACTCAACATTTTCTTTAATTTTTTCATTAAGTTTATCTTCAAGTTTGTCTTTTTCATTTGTTAAATCATCTAATACATTATACTTTTCTTCAGGAACATCAATATAATGTTCTTTGAATAGAGTTTTAAGACCAGTAATAAAGTCCTCAGCAATTTCGGTACGAATACCTCTTTCAACTGCTAACTCATTTTCTTTCATCCATTCTTCAACAACATAATTTAAATAAGCATCAACCTTTTCAGCCATTGCTCCTTTAATTGTTTCAGATTCTTTTGAAAGCTTTTCATCATACTGGATTTTAAGTTTTGCCTCTTGTTCTTTAATGCGTGTTCTAACAGCAGTTTCAAAAATGGTTGCAGCTTTTTCTTTGAACTCATCGCTCAAATCTGCATCCGCTGAAACTAATGCTTTAACATCGCTAGAAAGGTCAATTGCTTCTTCAGGAGTAATTTCTACTTCTTCAGCTGCTGCAGATGGTTTATTATCTTTCGGTAATGAACCGTCCTTAGCATTTGCAGTAACCTGGTCCGAGTGCTTCTTAACCTTTTTCGTTGAGTCTGGAAGCTTGTCAGTATTTTTAACTACTGCCGGTCCCAAATCTTCAGCGTCATTTTTAAGGTGAGTAGGTTCGGAAGCGCCACCGGATTTTGCTGGAGCACTAGGGTCACCCTTTGTGTCAAGCTCTTCCGCTCTTACTTCTTGTTCTACTTCTTGCTTAATTTCAGTTTCAGCCATTCGGTCTCTCCTTAAATATTAAAAATTTTTAATCTTTCAGTTATTATTATTTATAACAATTACCATTTATAAACCTGCGCTTTTTATTATTTTGCGTAGATTTTATAGTTTAGAAACAAAGTCCTTAAATACTTTAGACTTTACTTCCGCCAATTCTGTTCGTCTTGCTCTTTCGATTTCAGACTTATATTCTTCTACAGTTTTACTTTTTAACACACCATTATCCCAAACCCATTCTTTGCCTTCCATAATGCCTTCTACGAAAGCATCTGGAGCACTAGGGTCTGCAACAATATCTGCTGCTGTCGCTAAATAAAAATCTTTCCCAACAACATTTCCTTGAGAGGAAGATTGTATAGAACCCATACCTCTTGATGATACACCCAACTGAGCACCTTCATCAATTAAATTCTTTACGATTTTACCATATGGTGTATCCATAACTTTTGCTTCACCAATAAAATTCTTTCCTTCTGGTTTCAAACTTGTAATCATATGTGATACTCTTTCAAGATTAACAGTTGGTCCATCTGGATGTCCCAACTCTCCAAAAGCTCGTCTTTTATTAATGTATTCTGTAGTATATCTTGACACTTCTTTTGAAAGTGTTGCAACCGGATAGACTCGACCATTACGGTTTTTGATATCCGCCTGCATAAAGACACCTTTTATCTTATAGTCTTTACCGCCTTTAGTATTGGCTTCTGTTAAGACCTCGATATCTTCAATTGTTTCTGTAATTAGTTTCATCTCTCCACCTTTTCTTTATTATAGATTTTATCTACAATTCCTTTTTTCATTTCTTCACGCTTAATGCCATACTTTTCAGCAAACGCTTCTTTAAACTTTTCTGCCAAATCAGTTTTGCGTTTTGATCCAACAATTCGTTCTAGTATCTCCCTAGAATAATCTCTTTTCTTTTTAGCCATTTATCTTACTTCAACTATAAGTGAATAGTTATCACCCGACACAAAACCTTTTGTTGAAAGTAACAAATCTCCTGCAGGTGATGTGCTTGCAGTTAATGTAGCATTGTTCTCTATTTCATTACCCGCTGTTTTTAAATCCCAAAATCCATTACCTGATAAAATACAAATTGTTTTATTCGCTGAACTTGCACCACTTCCTGCCCATAATAATTCAACACCCGATTTTCCATTTGTTGTATTCACACTATACCAAATTTTAGAAACTTTTTTCGTAGCATCTTCCGACATACCATTTAATGCGGAAGCATCCATTTTAGTTACAAGAGTTTCTCCTGAACCATCACTTATGTTTGTCATTTTCACCACACTTTTTACACCAGAGGTGTCTGAAAGTGTTTGAGTTGTTACAGCATCAGCCATTAATCTTCATTTCTCCTAAATTCTGTTACCATCAAATAACTATCCACACTTGAGTCAGTTGATAGTGTTATTATTCCATCATTACCAAACTTTAATTGGTCAGGTCGTAATCCATATTTTCCTTTTCCTGTCAAAGTCAAATTACCTGTTTCACTTCCTGCTTTAATTGTTACAGTACCAGTTCCTTCAATCAAATAAAAACATTCTATTAAACTTACTAACGATTCATTTGTTGCGTTAGTTAGTTTTGTAGGTTCTTCCATCGGATCAATTATCGTCTGAGCATCCTCATTACCAATACCTTTCGATTGTATAATCGTTTTATCTGCGGTATCAACCACAAGTGTATTACTAATTGTCATAATCTAAACCTTATTAAAACTACGCTGTAAATGAAGCGTCTTTTCGTAATTCTATTATAATAAATCCTGTTGCGGCA
>Ga0207988_1000523_pt1 | contig 22767 bp, 22 predicted proteins | sample ETNtaG_11_FD_185773 | JGI IMG/M metagenome (GOLD analysis project Ga0207988, IMG submission 185773) | Marine microbial and viral communities from oxygen minimum zone, Eastern Pacific Ocean - ETNP201310SV74 (SPAdes) (version 2) | ecosystem: Environmental > Aquatic > Marine > Oceanic ...
TTCTAGATCATGTTCTTTTATTGTTTAATTTTGAAAAAAAATATTTTGATAAAGAAAATATTAACAATACATTTGTTGGACATCCATTGCTTGAAAAAACCAATAAAGCAAAAACTGATTTATCAAATTTAATCAAAAAAGATAAAAAAATTATATCTTTGTTTGCAGGAAGTAGATCATCTGAAACAAGTATACTTTTACCCATTTTAATAGATTTTATAAAGTTAATGAATGATAAATATAATGATTATCTTTTTGTATTTCATGCAACTGATGAAAATAAAAATTATATAAATGATAATATTAAAGGAGCAAACTTAAATAATATTGAAGTTATTTCTGATGAAAATATTAAATCTCAAATTTTATCAAGCTCTGTATTTGCAGTTTCTAAATCTGGTACCGTTTCATTAGAAATTTGTAACGCAAAAATTCCATCAATTATAATTTATAAAATGAATTTCTTAAATTTTATGATTGTCAAATTCTTAGTAAAAATCAAATATGCAAATATAATTAATATAATTAATAACAAAGAAGTAATTCCAGAACTTATTCAAAATGAATGTAACTCTAAAGAAATTTTTAAATCAGTTATTTATTTTTTAAAAAACCCAAGTCTTATGGATAAACAAATTAATGATTTTAGTAATACATTAAATGAAATTAGATCAAAAACTTCATCTGCAGAAGAAGCTTCTTCAGTTTTATCAAGTTATCTTATTTCCTAATCTTTTTAAAACCTCGTTTTTGCCAAGAGAATTTATAATATCATAAATTCCAGGACCAAATTTTGATCCTGTTAAAACTATTCTTAGTGGTTGGCCAACTCCTTTGAAGTTAGTTTCATTTGATTTTATAAGAGCATTAATAATTGGTTCTAAGGTTTCTTTGTTTAATTTTTCTATTTTTGAAATGTTTTTAGAGAATTCAGATATGATTCTTTTGGTCTTATCATCTAATAATTTTAAATCATCTTGATTAATAGTTATTTTATCTTGAATTATATATTTAGAATTATTGTATATATCTTCTAGAGTTTTAGCTTTGTTTTTTAAAAAAACTAATGAGGATTTAATCTTTTCTCCTTTTTCATTAGGCATCTTTTCTTTATAAATTTCACAGTATTTAGTTAATTGATTAAAAAGTTCATTTTCATCAATATTTTTAATGTAATGCTCATTCATTGATAAAATTCGGCTCATATCTAGTTTTGATGGAGATTTACCAATGCCTTCTAAATTAAAGTATTTAATACTTTCTTCTTCAGTAAATATTTCTTTGTCTTTAAAGGACCATCCTAGTCTTAAAAGGTAATTTCTCAATGCTTCGGGCATTACTCCAATTTTTGAATAATCGTCTAAAGTTGACGCCTTATCCCTCTTAGAAAGTTTTTTTCCTTCTGTTGTGTGGATTAAGGGTATATGCGCAAATAATGGCAAATCCCACTTCATCGATAAATAAATTTGCATTTGTTTAAACGTATTAATTTTATGATCATCACCTCTAATTATGTGAGTAATATTCATTTGATGGTCATCAACAGAAGCAGATAAATTATAAGTTGGAGTTCCATCTTTTCTTAATATTACAAAGTCTTCTATTGTACTGTTTTCTATTTCAATATCACCTTGTACTAAGTCTTTTAAAGTAGAATTTCCTTCAGATTTACTTTTAAATCTTATTACTGGATCTACATCCTTTGGTGCATCAATTTCTTTTAATTCTCTACATTTTCGATTGTATACATAGGGAAGTTTTTTTTGTTTCGCTCTATTTTTTTGTTCTTCAATTTCCTCATGAGAGCAATAACACTTATATGCAAATCCATTCTTTAATAATTCCTTAGCAATATTAATATGATCATTTATTTTTAAAGATTGAATGTATTCTTTCCCGTCATGCTCTACACCAATCCATTTTAAAGATTTAATTATTTGATCTTTGTATTCATTTTTAGATCTTTCTTTATCCGTATCTTCAATTCTTAAAAAAAAAGAACCTTTTTGATTTTTTGAATAAAGCCAATTAAATAATGCAGTTCTAACACCGCCTATATGAAGAGGACCAGTTGGAGATGGAGCAAATCTTGTTGCTACTTTTGACATTAATGATGTTTAGACTATTTTAATGGAAGTTTCTATATAAAGATACCAGAATACCTTGGACTTTTACCCTATCAGGGCCAAAGATTTTAGTTTCATAATTTCTATTAGCACTTTCAAGAGCAACAGTTTTACCTTTTCTTCTTAATCTTTTTAACATTGCTTCATGATCATCAATTAAAGCAACTACAATTTTTCCATTTTCCGCAGTGTCTGTTTTTTTTATTATAACAGTATCACCATCTTTTATTCCAGCTTCAATCATTGAATCACCACTTATTTTTAAACCAAAAAATTCACCATTTTTTTCAATATTGTTAGGCAAAGGTATCCGAGATACTTCATTTTGAATAGCTTCTACTGGAGTACCAGCAGCAATACTACCTAGAACAGGTATATCAGCATCTTTAGTTGATGAAGCGCTTTCATCCAAACCACCTTTTATAACGCTAGGTGAAAAAGAATTGTAAATATCATTCGCAGATGCGGTTTCTGGAAGTTTAATTACTTCTAATGCTCTTGCTTTATGAGCTAATCTTTTAATAAAACCTCTTTCTTCTAAAGCGCTTATTAGTCTGTGTATTCCAGATTTTGATTTAAGATTTAGAGAATGTTTCATTTCCTCATAAGAAGGCGATACACCAGATGATCTCAACCTCTTGTTGATAAATAAAAGCAGGTTTTTTTGTTTTTTAGTAAGCATAGAACAAATTAAGTACATTCATGTTCTATAAAAGTTCTTTTAATTTAACAACAGCTTAAAATTCAATAAAATCAAGGGTTTTTTAACTATAAAACTGAAAAAATAGAATTTTTATCCAAATTTTTTAAAAGTGATTCACCAATTAAAAAAGTTTTAATATTTGTCTTATTTCTTATTTTCAAAAGCTCTTCTTTATTTTTAATTCCACTTTCAGAAATTAATGGTCCAGTATGTTTTTCTAAAACACTATGAATATCATAAGTTGTGTTTATTTCAGTTTTTAAAGTTTTAAGATTTCTATTATTAATACCAATTAAAGCTTCTTTAAATTTTAAAGATCTTTTAGCTTCCTCAACATTATGAACCTCAACTATTACTGACATATTTAATTTTAAAGCTTCTTCGTACAAAGTGTTTGCCATTTCATCTGAAACTCCAGCCAATATAATTAGTATTGCATCAGCACCATAGCTTCTTGCAAGATAAACTTGAAATTTATCTATAAAAAAATCTTTACATAATATTGGAAGATTAATTTTTTGTTTAATTTTACTTATGTGTAAAAGGTTTCCCAAAAAAAAATCTTCTTCTGTTAAAACAGATAAACAAGTAGCTTTGTTTTTATTATATACATCAGCTATATTTACTGGATCATAATTTTCAATTATTAAACCAGCTGATGGACTAGCTTTTTTAATTTCTGCAATAATTGAAATTTTATTTTCAAGTTCATTACTCTTAATCTTTTCTTTAAAATTTATAAAAGATTTATCTTCTTCAATTTTTTTTTTTAAGCTTTCAATTGATAAAGATTTTTTTAATAAATCTATTTTTTTTTCTTTATTTTTAATTATTTTTTCTAATATATTTTCAGGCACTTTGTATATTTTGTAAATGTTTAAAAGTTTTTCCAGATAAAATATGCTCTCTTGCATTATTGTATGCATCTTTAATATTTATAAATTTTTCTGCCACTATTAAACCAGCTGCAGCATTTAAACAAACTGCTTTAGAAAAGTCATTATCTTTACCTTTAAATATATTAATCATTTTATCTGCATTGAATTTTGAATCATCTCCAATTAAATTATTAAAGTTTTCAGCATTAACTTTTAAATCAATAGGATCTATTACTATTTCAGTAATTTTATCATCCTTAAGTTGAACCACGTTAGTTTTCGCGTAGGGCGATATTTCATCCAAACCGTCTTCGCTATTAACAATCCATGCGAATTTAATTTTTAAATTTTTTAAACTATTTGCAAAAATTTTTAATAATTTTTTATCAAATACACCAACAACTTGTCTTTGAACTAGAGCGGGACTACTTAATGGACCAATCATGTTAAATATAGTTCTTTTTCCAATTTTCTTTCTAGTAGGGCCAACAAATCTCATTGCGCTATGGTAATTAGGCGCAAACATAAAACCAAAATTATTTTTATTTATTTGATCTTCAATTTCTTTTGGTTCTAGGTTAATTTTAATATTTAGTGCTTCCAAAACATCGCCAGAACCACATTTTGATGAAACAGCTTTGTTTCCATGCTTAGCTACTTTAATACCCATACTAGCTAATAATAGAGCAGAAGCTGTTGAAATGTTCAAAGTATTCATTCCATCCCCGCCAGTACCACATGTATCAACACAATTCCCTACATTAACTCTCTTTGACTTTTCTCTTAAAATATAAACTCCACCTGCAATTTCGTCAGATACTTCACCTTTAAATGATAAAAGAGTAAGAAAATCAAATATTTCTGATTCATCTGCCTCTCCATTCATCAATATATTAAAAGCTGACTTGCTTTCTTCAAAAGATAAATCTTCTTTCTTTTTAAGTTTATCTAAAAATTGTTTCATTATTATTTATAGTTTATAAAATTTTTTAAGATTTTCATTCCGATAGTAGTTTTTATACTTTCAGGATGAAATTGTACTCCATGAATGTTATATTTTTTATGCATAATTCCCATTATTATACCATCATTTGTTAAAGCAGTTATTTCAAGGTTTTTTGATAAAGTTTTTTTATCAATTATTAAACTATGATATCTCGTTGCTTCAAAACTTTTAGGTAGATTTTTTAAAATACCATTTCTAAATGATTTAATTTTACTTGTTTTTCCATGCATTAATTTTTTAGCTTGAATTATTTTAGATCCAAAAACTTGCCCTATTATTTGATGACCCAAACAAACACCTAGTATTGGAATTTCTTTATGTAATTTTTTTACAATTCGTAAGCAATTTCCAGATTGATTTGGGGTACCAGGACCAGGTGATATTACTATTTTATTATATTTATTTTTAACAATTTCATTTTCAGTTATTTTGTCATTTCTGAATACTTCAACTTTTGTATTTAATGACGATAAATAATGATAAAGATTAAAAGTAAAACTATCGTAGTTATCAATTAATAATATTTTCATTATTATTCCAAAGATTTTAATAAAGCCTTAGCTTTATTTACTGTTTCTTTATATTCGTTTATTGGTTTACTATCAGCAACAATGCCAGCTCCAGCTTGTACATAAAATTTATTTTTCTTTGAAACAGCAGTTCTAAGTGCGATACAAGTATCAAAATCTCCATTTGCTGAAAAATATCCAATTCCTCCAGCATAAACTTTTCTTTTAGTATTTTCTAATTCGTCAATAATTTCCATTGCCCTTATTTTTGGAGCACCCGATACTGTACCAGCAGGAAAACCTGAAAGAAGAGTATCAAATTTTGAAAATTTTTTATTAAATTTACCCATCACATTAGAAACAATATGCATAACATGAGAATATTTTTCTATTACAAATTTTTCTGTAACTTTAACAGTATTAATCCTTGATACTTTTCCCGTATCATTTCTACCTAAATCTAAAAGCATCAAGTGCTCAGAAAGTTCTTTTTTATCTTTTAATAAGTCTTTTTCAAAATATTTATCTTCTTTTTTATTTTTACCTCTTGGCCTAGTACCTGCAATAGGTCTTATAGTAATATTATTATCTCTTAATCTAACTAGAATTTCAGGACTTGCTCCAATTATTTGAAAATCTTCAAAATTAAAAAAATACATAAATGGGGAAGGGTTATTAATTCTAAGTTTTTTATATATTTCTATTGGATTTTTAGTAAGTTTTGTTTCAAAACGTTGACTCAAAACTACTTGAAAAATATCTCCAATTTTAATGTATTTCTTAGCTTTTCTAACATTTTGTAGAAATTTGTTTTTTGAAATATTTGATTTAACTTTAATTTTTTTTTTAAGATTATTGGTAATTAAATTTGCATTGTAGTTTGATGTAAAAATTAAATTACTAATTTGATTTTCTATTGAATTAAATTTTTCTTTATAATTATTTATCTTTTCATCTGAAAAGCAGTTAATTATATAGTAAATTTTTTGCTGATAATTATCATGTATTATCAATGTTCTGGGTCTTAAAATTCTTGCATCTGGAATTTTTAGATCATCATCACAAGAATTTGGAATATTCTCAATATATCTTATTACATCATATGAAAAATATCCCGATAATAGAGAACTAATTGGTGGAAGATTTTTTGGAATTTTAAATTTAAATTTTTCTATTATATTTTCTATAATTTTTTTTGGTTTTCCTTTAATTTTTTTTTTTTTATTTTTTTTATAAATAAAACAATTATTATTATTAAATTCCCATATTTTATCAGGATTTCTTCCAAAAATTGTATATCTTCCTTTAATTACACCTTTTTCAACTGATTCAAAAACAAAACTATTTTTTTCATTTAAAAAATTATTTATTAAATTGTTAATTTCATTTAACCCATTTGTTTTTGTAGAATAATATATAATTTGATTTAATTTTTTTTTGTGATTTTTTTTAAAATTTTTAAGATCAACATTTAACATTATTTATCTATAATAATTTTTCATTCTATCAAGAGTATTTTCATTTACTTTAATTTTGTATTTTTCGTTTAGCAAAAAATCATATGAATTATGAAGGTTGTCTCTTAATTTTATATTCGTTTGATTAGCAAATGTTCTGATTTCATGGCTATTATTACTTAAATTATTTTCATAAATGTTTTTTATTTTAACTAAATAGACATTATTTTTTTCATCTGAAACTAATGAAAAATTATTCATTTTCAATGAATATAATAGATTTACAGAGTCTGCTGTAAATTTATTTGTATCTTTTATTGAGTTAATTTTTAAATTATTAATTACACCTTTGGATAATTTAGAAAAATCTTCATTTTTAAATTTTTTCTTTTGAATCTTAGTCAGCAAATCTTTGTGAATATTGTATTTATTTTTTTCAAACAAATCATTTCTTACCATTGTAAGAAATTCTTTATTTTTTAAGCTTGGTAAAATTTTTTTTAAATTTTTAATTTCATATAGTAAAAAGAAATCATTTTTATCTAACATTTCTAATACTTTTTTGTTTCTTTTTTTATAAATTTCATCTAATAAATCTTCACTATCTTTTCCTGGATAATATTCGTTAACTGTTTTAACTTTTAAATTATATTTTTTTGATATTTCATTAATATTGTTATTATTTATTATTAAATCTTCAATTTCATCAATTTTTGAAAAGAAATTTTTAGTAAACTCTTTTTCATTAGTTATAATTTCTGGGGTTATTTTAATGAATGATATATCTATCTTTTCAACTAAAAATTTTTCTCTATTTTCATTAACATGTTTTCTTAAATCATCTAAGCTAATTTCATTTTTATTTATGTATATTGAATTTAAATCTATATAATCAACTTCAATTTTTTTTAATTGTTCTTTGTATGTTTTGTTTATTAAAAAAAAAGGTGATTTAATCCCACCACCTATATACTTAAATAATTTTTTTTTTAATTCATTTTCTTTTATTCCTTGTTCAAATTTTGCAGATGACATATTGCTTATCAATAAGAATTTTTCGTACTTAGTTCTGGAAAAATTATTGTTTTCATCCTGAAAAGATTTTTGTTTTTTGATTTTTTTGGCAAGTATTTCATCAGAAACAAAAAACTGTAGTTCATTTATTTCTATATCAATAATAGAAGTTGAAACGAGTTGTTTTAAAAGTTCTTCAAGAACATTATTATTAATATTTTCTTTTATTAGTTCAGGACTAATTTTTGAATTATTTATAAAATCAGCAAAATCTTTTGTTGATACATTATGGTTATTTATCTTAACAATACTATTTGTGTTACCACCACTAAAAACACTTCCCATACCCCAGAAAACAAATGGAACAATTATTATAGCCACAAGAAAACCGGCAAGCTTACCCTTCGAAAAATTTCTTAGTTTATTTAGCATTTAGTTTAATTTTATTGATCTATAAAAAACAAACCTATAAATTAAAATTACGCTAATGACAAATAATATGTTTTTTATTGCAAATTGGAAAATGTTCGGTGATTTAAAGTCAATAAATTCTACCAAAAAAGTGATCAAACTTTCTATGAATAAAAAATATAAAAGAGCTCAAATTATATATTGCCCACCATATACTTTGATCGAACAATTTTTGAAAATATCCAAAAATAGCAAAATTAAAGTTGGAGCACAAAACTGTCATTACTCTCAAAATCCTGGACCATTTACGGGATCTATAAATACTGATCTAATAAAATCTGCTGGTGCAAAATATGTAATTATAGGCCACTCAGAAAATAGAGCATCGGGTGACACTAATCATATTATAAATCTTAAAATTAAATCTGCACTAAAAAAAAGTTTAAAAGTTATTTTATGCATTGGTGAAACTTTAAAAGAAAAAAGAAAAAATAAAACTAATCTTATTTTAAATTCTCAAATAACTAGCGCTCTAAAAAATATAAAAATAAATAAAAACATAATTTTTTCATATGAGCCTGTTTGGTCTATAGGAACAGGAGTTATTCCAAAAACAAAAAGTCTTGAAAAACAAGTTTCTAAAATTAAAAAAATGATAATCAAATATTGGAAATTAAAAAATCCTAAAATAATCTATGGTGGATCTGTAAATCCAAAAAATATTGTTGAATTGAAAAAAATTAGCTCAATAAATGGCTTTTTGATAGGTGGCGCATCTCAGAATGCTAAGAATTTTATTGATATCATAAAAAAAACTATTAATTAGTCATCATGGAAAATATATTATTAGTTACAAACATCATACTGGCAGTTTTTCTTGTATTATTTATTCTTTTTCAAAAATCAGAGGGTGGTGCTTTAGGAATAGGCGTCTCCCAAGATAATTTTATGTTTTCAAGATCTGCGGGAAATTTTCTTACAAAAACAACCGCAATTATTGCAACATTATTCATTATATGTAGTCTTGCATTAACAATAGTTTCCAGAGGTGATCTGGTCCCAACATCATCAGTTTTAGATAAAATTGAAGAAAATTCTGATGAAGCGCCTAAAATTCCCGAAAGCAATAATTAATACTTTCATTTTTTATTAACTACAGCTATAAAGTAATTCCATGGCGCAATATATATTTGTCACTGGCGGCGTGGTTTCATCTTTAGGTAAAGGATTATCTTCTGCTTCACTGGCTTATTTATTAAAATCTCAAGGCTATAAAGTAAGGATAAGAAAAATGGATCCTTATCTCAATGTAGATCCTGGTACAATGAGTCCATTTCAACACGGAGAAGTTTTTGTTACCAATGATGGAGCTGAGACAGATTTAGATCTTGGTCATTATGAAAGATTTACAAATATATCAGCAAAAAAATCTGACAATATTACAACTGGAAAAATTTACAGTGATATAATTAAAAAAGAACGTAAAGGTAAATATTTAGGAAAAACAGTTCAAGTCATACCTCATGTTACAGATAGAATAAGAGAGTTTATAAAAGGCGACATAACTAATGAAGATTTTGTTATTTGTGAAATAGGAGGAACAGTTGGAGATATAGAAAGTTTACCTTTTATTGAAGCTATAAGACAATTTTCAAATGAAGTTGGAAGAAGTAAAAGTTTATTCATTCATTTAACTTTTGTTCCATTTTTAAAATCATCAGACGAAATTAAAACAAAACCAACCCAACATTCTGTGAAAGAATTAAGAAGTCTTGGTATTCAGCCCGATATAATTATTTGCAGATCTCAAAAATCCATACCATTAGATCAAAGAAAAAAAATATCACTATTTTGCAATGTTTCAATTGAAAATGTAATAGAGACAGTTGACGTAAGAACAATTTATGAAGCACCAATAAGTTTTTATAATGAAAAATTAGACAAACAAGTTCTAAAATATTTTAAATTAAAACCAAGAAAAAAAGTTAACTTATTACCATGGAAGAAAATTACCAAAACAATTTTAAATACAAAAAAAATAGTAAATATTGCAATTATAGGAAAGTATGTAAATTTAAAAGATGCTTATAAATCTTTAGATGAAGCGCTAATTCACGGTGGAATAAAGAACAATATAAAAGTCAATTTAGTTAGAATTGAATCTGATAAATTAAAACCTAACCAAATTAATAAATTTTTAAAAAATGTATCTGGCATTTTAATACCTGGTGGATTTGGAAAAAGAGGCACAGAAGGAAAAATATCAGCTATTAGCTATGCTAGAAAAAACAAAATTCCTTTTTTAGGTATTTGTTTTGGTATGCAAATGGCGGTAATAGAGTTTGCAAGAAATACTTTAAAAATTAAAAATGCTGGATCTAGTGAGTTAGATAAAAAATGTTATCCTGTAATTGGATTGTTGAATGAATGGAATAAAAATGGAAGACTAATAAAAGGAACAATTAAAAATTTAGGTGGTACAATGAGATTAGGATTATACGAAGCTAAATTAAGACATAATTCATTGATAGAAAAAATCTATAAATCAAAATCTATATTTGAGAGACATAGACATAGATACGAAGTGAATAATAATTTAAAGAATAAATTTGAAAATAAAGGAATGATTTTTTCTGGAATGTCACCAGATGATAAATTACCTGAGATCATTGAACTTAAAAATCATCCATGGTTTATAGGTGTTCAATATCATCCTGAATTTAAATCTAGACCTTTGTCTCCACATCCTTTATTCTCATCTTTTATCAAGGCTGCAAAATTCTATTAATGTTAAATAAAATAGTTAAATGTAATAATTTTGAGATATCAAATAATAAAAAAATATCTCTTATTTCTGGACCATGCCAACTTGAAACACAGCAACATGCAGTGGACATGGCTGGTAAAATTAAAGAAATTGCTTCAAAATTTGAAATTGGATTTATTTATAAAACTTCATTTGATAAAGCAAACAGAACTAGTCTAAAAGGACAAAGAGGAGCTGGACTAGATGCGTCATTACCTGTATTTGACAAGATTAGAAAAGAATTAAAAATTCCAGTATTAACGGATGTACATAATGTTGAACAATGTTCCGTTGTATCAGAGCATATTGATGTATTACAAATACCTGCTTTTTTATGTCGCCAAACAGATTTATTAATTGCTGCTGCCAAAACTAATAAAATTATTAATGTTAAAAAAGGACAATTTTTAGCACCATGGGATATGGTGAATGTAACAAAAAAAATTTCTGAATCTGGAAATGAAAATATTCTTGTTACAGAAAGAGGTGCTAGCTTTGGGTACAACACATTGGTTTCAGATATGAGATCGATACCTATAATGGCAAAAAATGGCTACCCAATTGTTTTTGATGGAACACACTCAGTTCAACAACCCGGTGGACTTGGTAATAAAAGTGGAGGTCAAAGAGAGTTTGTTGAATATTTATCAAGAGCAGCAACGGCAGTTGGCATTGCGGCAATTTTTTTAGAAACTCATCAAGATCCAGACAACGCTCCATCTGATGGACCGAACATGGTGCCGTTAAATAAATTAGAAAACTTAATTTCTCAAATAGTTGAAATTGATAATCTTGTTAAAAAATAATAAATGAGCAAAATAACAAAAGTCATAGCAAGGCAAGTTTATGACAGTAGAGGAAATCCTACTATTGAAGCTGAAGTTTTTGCAAACAATATGAGAGCTAGAGCAATTTGCCCATCAGGTGCTTCCACAGGTTCACATGAGGCTTATGAAAAAAGAGATTCTTCAAATAAAAGATATTTAGGAAAAAGTGTTTTAAAACCAGTTAAATTAATTAATAAAATAATTTCAAAAAAATTAAAAAATCAAAATATACACAATCAAGAAAAAATAGATTATATTTTAATTAAACTTGATGGAACAAAACAAAAAAAGAAATTTGGAGCAAATTCATTATTAGCAGTTTCTATGGCAGTTAAAAAACTTTCTGCAAGAATTAGAAAAACACCTCTTTATAAAACCTTTTTAATTAAAAAAAATTTTAAATTACCTTATCCATTAATGAATGTAATCAATGGTGGTGCACATGCAAATAATGGCCTTAGAATACAAGAGTTTATGATTAGACCAGATAAAGCAAAATCAATTACAGAAGCAATGAGAATGTGTTTTTTAGTAATTAATAGTTTAAAATCTATAATTAAACAAAGAGGCGATTCCACTTCAGTCGGAGACGAGGGTGGCTTTGCACCAATGATTAATGATAATGAAGATGCTTTAAAATTAATAGTAAAAGCAATAAAAAAATCGGGCTTTAAAAATGGAAAAGATATAGCTATTTGTCTAGATGTTGCCGCAAATGAATTATTTAAAAATAAAAAATACTCAATTCATTCTAAAAAATTTATAAATTCAGATAAAACAATAAAACAATATTTAAAATTAATTAAAAAATATAAAATTAAATCTATTGAAGATCCTTTCGCTGAAGATGATTGGTTGTCATGGAATAAATTTATGAAAAAAATTAATAAAAAAACTCAAATCGTTGGTGATGATTTATATGTAACTAATTTAGAAAGACTAAAAGTGGGTTTTTTGAATAAATCTTCTAATTCAATATTAATAAAACTTAATCAAATAGGAACGGTTTCAGAAACTTTAGAAGTAATTAAGTTCGCACAATTAATTGGATTTAGTACTATAATATCACATAGATCAGGTGAAAGTGAAGATACTTTTATTTCAGACCTAGCAGTAGGTACAAATTCAAATCAAATAAAGACAGGTTCATTGGCGCGATCTGAAAGAGTTGCAAAATATAATCAACTTATAAGAATAGAAGAGAAACTTGGAAAATCTACAAAAATGAATAGAATCAATTAATGTTAGCTAAAATAAAAAAAAATTATTTTATACTAATATCTACTATTTTATTTCTTTATTTTTTTTTTAATCTTCTCGATGGAGAAAGAGGTTTAATCTCATATTTTGAAAAAAAAGCTATTTTAGATGAATTAAAAGACAAAAAAAATTTAATAACCAATAAAATAGAAAATTTAGAGATAAAAAATTCACTTTTAACAGATAATTTAGACTTAGATTATATAGAAATTTTAATAAGACAAAAATTTTTGTTTGGAAAACAAAGCGAAAAAATTTTTTTAATTAAAAATAATGAAAATTAGGCATCCTGAAAAAATTAACAAACCTATCAATCGAATTAAAAAAAAACCAAATTGGATTAAGTCAAAACTTTTAAATAGCCAAGAATTTTTTTTAACAAAAAGTATAGTTAACCAACACAAATTAAAAACTGTATGCCAGGAAGCAAACTGTCCAAATATTATTGAATGTTGGAGCAAAAGACACGCTACATTTTTGATTATGGGAGAAACTTGTACCAGGGCTTGTGCTTTTTGCGATGTCATAACAGGAAAGCCAAAACCACTTAATCCTCTAGAACCTTTGAATATTGCATCTGCTGTTAAAAAATTAAATTTAAAGCATGCTGTAATAACTTCTGTAGATAGAGATGATCTTTTTGATGGAGGGGCCAATCATTTCTCTGAAGTTATAATCGAAATTAAAAAACAAAATCCTGAAACAACTATAGAAGTTTTAACTCCAGATTTTTTGAGGAAAGGTGAATCTTACAAAAAAGTTATTGAAGCTAAGCCAGATGTTTTCAATCATAACATTGAAACTGTTCCAGCTCTTTATAGACAAGTTAGACCAGGATCTAGATATTTTGCTTCAGTAGAACTTTTAAAAAATGTAAAAAAAATTAATAAAAATATTTTTACCAAATCAGGATTAATGGTTGGTTTGGGAGAAAATAAAGATGAAATTACCCAAGTGTTAGATGATTTAAGATCTGCCGAAGTTGACTTTTTAACAATAGGACAATACCTGCAACCTTCTGTTAAACACCATCCACTTGATAGATATTATAATCCTGATGAATTTGAGGAATTAAAAAATATTGCAGAGTTAAAAGGTTTTTTATTAGTGTCATCTTCACCACTTACCAGATCTTCATACCATGCTGATGAAGATTTTGCCGAACTTAAAAAAAATAGAATTAGTCAAACTAATGCCCAAAGCATCAGTTAAAAGATCAATTGAATGCAAGAAAGAAGAGTTAATAGATTTAGTTCTTGATATAGAAAAATACCCAATATTTGTTCCTTTTTGCTTGGGTGCAAAAATCCATGAAAAAAAAGAAGAGGGTGATTTATTATTAATAGTCGCTGATTTAACAATTGGAAAAGGTCCTTTTAAAGACACCTATAAAAGCGATGTTAAATTTAATAAAAAAGAAGATTCTATTTATGTAACTAATCTTGATGGACCATTAAAGCATTTGGAAAATCAATGGTATTTTAAAGAGGAGAACAAAATTACAGAAGTTTCATTTGATGTTGATTTTGAATTAAAAAACCATTTTTTAAATATAATTATGACTAAATCATTTCAATTTGGTTTAGATAAAATTGCTGATGCTTTTCAGAAAAGGGCAGAGGATTTATTTAATAAAGCTTAAAATTAAATTTAAAGCTTTATTAACAGCAGCTTTTTGAAAAGATATTCTTTTTTTACTTTTAAATAGGTATTTTTTTACTAACGTTTTACTTCCTTTTTTAATTCCAATATAAACCAAGCCTACAGGTTTTTTTTTAGTTCCACCTTTAGGTCCAGCAATACCAGTAATAGAAACTGAAATATTAGTTTTGCTTATATTGTTTAAATTTTTTACCATTGATAAACAAGTTTCATAACTAACAGCGCCATGTTTAATTATTATTCCTTTAGAAACTTTAAGAATGTTAATTTTTGTTTGATTTGAATAAGTGACGAATCCTAAAGTAAAAACTTTAGATGATCCACTTATTGAAGTAATAGAACTTGAAAGTAAACCACCAGTGCAAGATTCAGCAAAGGAAATCTTAAGTCTTTTTTTACTTAATATTTTAACTATTTTTTGAGAAAGTTTACTCATGATGTAAAAACCATATACAATACAAGAACAGCAACTACATATAAGCCGGCACAAACATCATCCATGATAACACCAAAACTGTTCTTAAAGTTTTTATCGTAATAGCTTACAGGGTAGGGCTTAACTATGTCAAAAATTCTAAATAGAATAAACATTATAAAATAAAATTTTAATACTTGAGTAGTCTCTTTTACTCCTACGTGTGCTATTTCATAAAGACATATAGGTATAGATTGACCAATAAATTCATCAATTACTACTTCTTTAGGATCTTTATTGTCAAAATATTTTATGAAAATATTTACTGAATACAGCGAGATAAAAAAAATTATAATTATAGAAATTAAAATTGTATTTGGTGAAATATTTAAAATATGAAATAAAAAAAATAAAAATATTGTAGTAGCTAATGATGCTAAGCTACCAGGAATTTTTCCAATTTTTCCTATTCCAAATAAAGTTACAAATAAAAAATTAATTTTTTTAAACATATTTAACTACTGAAGTTATTGCTTCACACGCTATAGCTTTTTCTTTTCCAATTAAACCTAATTTTTCTGTAGTCTTTCCTTTAATATTTATTTGACTTGATGAAATTTTACAAATTTTTGAAATTGATTGAATCATTTTATTTTTAAATTTTGATATCTTTGGTCTTTGAGCAATTATATTTATATCAATATTGTTAATTGAATAGTTTTTTAAATTTATTTGATCTATTATTTTTTTAAGTAAAATCGTAGATCTAATATTTTTATATTTTTTATTTTTATCAGAAAATTTTTCTCCTATGTCACCCATTTTGCAAGCACCAAGAATCGAATCTGTAACTGCGTGTAAAACAGGATCTCCGTCAGAGTGACCGAATGTACCGAGTGGTGATGGTATATTTACACCTCCCAAATATAGCTTTCTATTTGGAACCAATTTATGAATATCAAAACCTATTCCATATTTTATATCTTTCTTAGATGGAATATCTTTTTTTGTTGTTATTTTAGAATTAGTTTCTTCCCCATTAATAAATTTTATCTTTTTATTTGCTTCGATAAATAGATTTGCATCATCAGTAATTTTTGAAGAAGTTTTTACTTGAAGTTTTAATAGTTCTTTATAATTAAATGCTTGAGGAGTTTGGGTTAGATAAATTTTATCTCTATCTACATTTATTATTTTGTTTTTATTTTTTAATTTAACAGAGTTATTTGTCTTAATTACTGGAATAACGCATTTATTTTTTTTTAATCCTTTAAACAAATTAATAATTAATTTTAATGAAAAATCGGGTCTTGCAGCATCATGAATAAATACTTTAGAAATATTATTTTTTTTAATGCTCTTTAAAGCTAAAAATGAGGACTCAGATCTATTTTTACCACCTATTACTACTTTAATATTTTTTAATTTTATGTCTTTTAGAAATTTTTTATGCTTTCTATTTATAACTAGGAGTATTTTTTTAAACCTATTTGATTTAATTGCTTTATCTACTGAATGTTGAAATAAGGGTTTTCCCTTATATAATTGGTAAGGTTTTGGTAGTTTTGATTTAAATCTTTTACTTTCTCCAGCCGCAAGTATTATAAAAGAATTATTCATGTATTATTTTTTCTAATTTATATATATTTTTAATTTATGCTAAGTTTTATAAAAAGACACATATTTATAATTCTAATATTTATTTTTACATTATCTGTAACTTTTTTAACTTTTTTAACATTTATTGGAAAAAGTTTCATTTTAGTTAGTGAAAATAATTTGAACTATCTCTTATATTTAAATATTGGATTATTAGTATTTTTTTTTATAATAATATGCAGAGAAATTTCGACCTCAATTAAAAACAATATTAATGTAAGAGGATCTATCGCCAACAGAAAGTATATAGTATTTTTTTCATTATTTACTTTAATTCCTTCACTTCTTATTTCTATATTTTCATTATTTTTATTTTCATTTGCCCTTGAAAAGTATTTTGATAATAAAATAACTCTAGCTGTAAACAATTCTTACGAATTAGCAAAAAATTATATTGATGAAAAAAGAAACAAAATAGAATCGGATATAATTCTAGTTTCATTTGATTTAAATAAAAACGTTCGAATTTTTGAAAATAATATTAATTACTTGCAAAACTTTTTAAATACACAACGGTATTTAAGAAATTTAGATCAAATTCATATTATTGATAAAGATCAAAAAATTTTATTTTCTTCCTCGGAATCTGACTATCTTCCTGTTGAACAAAGAGCCATAGATATGGTTTTAAATGATGATAAGCCATTAAAAATAATTAATGCTTATGAAAATAAATCAGCTGCAATAATCAAAATACCTTCAATAAACAATGCATTTCTATATGTTGTTAAATTTTTAGATCAGGATATTTCAAATTATTTAAAAGAATCTCAAGAAGCTATAAATTTTTATTACACAGTTGAAGATCAAAGAACTGGAATTAAATTTTCCTTTGCTTTAATTTATATTATTATAGTTACTCTTTTATTATTTTTATCAATAACTATAGCTATAAGATTTTCTTCTCGATTTTTTATATCAATTAATAATTTAATCTCTGCATCAAAAGAAATAGGTGAGGGTAATTTGAATACAAAAGTTCCTAACATTATTGCAGATAAAGAAATTGAATTATTAAATAAGAATTTTAACTCAATGATTAATCAGCTAAAAGTACAACAGGAAAAGCTGCTGATTTCTGAAAGACATGAAGCTTGGGAGCATGTTGCGAGAAAATTAGCTCATGAAATTAAAAACCCTCTTACACCAATACAGTTAAGTATTGATAATTTAAAATCAAAATATGAAAAATATATAGATATATCAGATAAGGAAAAATATGATAAAAATTTAAATACAATTTTGACTCAAATAAAACAAATAGAAAATCTTGTTAACGAATTTTCTGATTTTGCAAGAATGCCTAAACCAATGTTTAGAATTAATAATTTAATTGATTTAATAAATTCAAATATTGAACTTTTAAGAGAAATTGATCATACAATAGATATAAATCTAATTTTTTCTAAAAATGATAATTTAAATTTATCATGTGACAATGAGCAAATAAGTCGAGTCATTTTTAATTTAATTAAAAATTCAATAGAAAGTATTCAAGAAAAAGCGCTAAAAATAGGTAATTTTGATAAAAAAATTAGTATAGAAATAAAAAGAATAAACAACTATATAGCTATTAATATATTTGATAATGGTATTGGGTTTTCGATCAAAACTACAAAGGAACTTATAAAACCATATTATACAACAAAAAAAAAAGGATCTGGTTTAGGACTGTCTATAGTAAATAAAATTATTAATGATCATAATGGTACTATTGAATTTAATTCAAATACTACAGGGACTAATATAATTATAAAATTACTAACCAAATAATAAATAAAATAAATGTCTGCTGAAATTTTAATAATTGATGACAATTCTGATATAAGAGAAATTCTTAATGATTTAATAATGGAAGCTGGATATACAACTAGACTTGCAGCTAATTATAACCAGGCGCTTTCTGAAATAGACAAAAAATTGCCAGACGTTGCAATTATCGATGTTAAATTAGATAAAGGTGACAATGATGGTATTGAACTTTTAAACCACATAAAAAATAAAAATATAAATATTCCTGTAATAATTATCTCTGGTCACGCAAACATTGATATGGCAATTAAATCATTAAAGTCGGGAGCTTTTGAATTTATACAAAAACCATTTGATAAAGAAAGATTATTGAATTTTATTAGAAGAGCTGTTGAAAATTTAAATCTTAAAATTCAAAATGAAAATTTAGAAAATAAATTATTCCATACTTTTGATTTAATTGGAAAAAGTCAAAATATCTTATCTATTAAAGATCAAATTGAAAAAGTTTCAAGTTCTGAAAGTAGAGTGTTTATCTCTGGACCCACTGGTTCTGGCAAAGAACTTGTTGCTAGAAAAATTTATAAGAAATCAAAAAGAAGCATTGGCCCATTTATTATATTGAATGGTGCACTTCTTGATTCTGATAAATATGAAATTGAATTATTAGGTGAAGAAAAGAAAGATGGCTCAGTAATATATGGAGCTCTTGAAAAAGCGACTGCCGGAATATTATTAATTGACGAAGTAACAGATATACCTCTGAACATACAGCCAAAAATTTTGAGGATTCTTATAGATCAAAAATTTAAAAGAATAAATGGATCTCATGATATTAAAGTTGATGTCAGAATTTTTTCATCAACAAGCAAAGATATTAAAAAAGAAATCAGTAATGGAAATTTTAGAGAAGATTTATTTCATAGACTTAATGTATTCAATATAAATATTGATCCTTTATATAAACGTATAGAAGATATACCCTTATTGGTTGAATACTTCGTTGCTAATATTTGTAACAACTACAATATTAAACCATTTAAACTTCAAGATAATAACTACCTTTTAAACTATAATTGGCCTGGAAATATTAGAGAATTAAGAAATTTAATTGAAAGAGTTACAATACTTTCTCAAGGAAAAAATGAAGATAAAATATTAAATATAATTAAGGAGTCATTATCACAAAGTGAAAATGAAAAATTTTCCATAACTGAAACTTTTGATTATCCATTAAGAGAAGCAAGAGAAAATTTTGAAAAAGAATATCTTATAACTCAATTAAAAAAATTCTCAGGAAATATATCTAAAACAGCACGTTTTGTAGGAATGGAAAGGTCAGCTTTACACAGAAAACTTAAGTTACTCGGTGTTAAAGATTTAAATTAATGAATATAATTATTTGTGGTGCAGGTAGAGTAGGATTTACTATTGCAAAAATACTTACTGAACAAAATCATTCAATTACTGTAATAGACCAATCTAGCGAAGATATTCAGAAAATTAATGAGGCATTAGACGTAAAAGCTATAGTAGGTAAAGCAACATCACCAATTATACTTGAGAATGTTAATTCAAAAGAAGCAGACATGATAATTGCTGTCACAAAGAATGATGAGACAAATATGATGATTTGCCAAATAGCATATTCTTTATTTAAAATTCCAAAGAAAATTGCAAGAGTTAGAGCTCAAGATTACTTAAATCCCAAATTTTCTAAACTTTATAATAAAGAAAATTTACCTATTGATGTAATTATTTCTCCAGAAATAGAAATCGCCAAATCTATACAACGAAAATTAGAGTCCCCAGGAGCTTTAGACAATGTTCCATTTGCGGATAATAAAATAAAGCTTTTAGAAATTTTAATTGAAGAGTCATGTCCAATATTAGAAATTAAACTTAATGAATTAACAAAAAAATTTCCTAAATTAAATGCCAATATTCTTGGTGTTATAAGAGATGAAAAATTTATTTTTCTTAAAAAAAATGATGTAATGAAGAAAAATGACAAAGCATATGTAATAATCAATTCTCTTCAAATGAAGGAAACTCTTTCAGCCTTTGGACATGATGAGAAAATTTCAAATAAAATTTTAATTATTGGCGGTGGAAATATTGGTTTTAACCTTGCTAAAAATATTGAGCAAAGTTTTGAAGATGCAAGATTAAAAATTATAGAAAAGGATAAAAAGAGAGCTGAAATTATTGCTAATGAATTAAATAATACAATAGTTATTAATGGTAATGGTTTAGATGAAGATATTTTAGCAGAAGTCAATTTAGAAGATGTTGAAACTGTAATTGCTTTAACAAATGATGATGAAGACAATTTGATGGTAAGTGTTCTTGTTGAAAAATTTTCTAAAGATAAAAAAACAATGGCTTTAATTAATAAACCTAATTATTCATTATTACAATCTTCATTAAAAATTGATGATTTAATTGATCCAAGAATGACAACAGTTTCTAGTATATTAAAACATGTTCACAAAGGTACTATAGAAAATGCTTATTCAATATTAAATGGAGACTATGAAGTAATTGAGGCAGAAATAATTGAAACTTCTGAACTGATAAACAAGGAATTAAAAAATTGCGATCTACCAGATGAAATTAGAATTGGAGCGGTTCTGAGAAAAAATGAAATTATAATTCCAAGATCAGACTTTGTATTTAAAAAAGATGACACCGTTGTGTTTTTAACTAAGAAAGATCAATTGCCATTAGTTGAGAGTATGTTTAGATTGAGTCCAATATAAAAAAACATGAATAAATTTATCCTAAATTATTTAGGAGTTTTTTTTATATTGTTATCAGCATTATCTTTTTTTAATATAATTTATTCTTATTACTTTAATTTATATTTAAATATAGATGCATATTTTTACACATTTTTAATATCAATAATTATTGGAGCAAGTTCTTTTATTAGAAATAAAATTGAAATTAAAATTACCATTTACTCAAAAATTATTGCTGTTATCATAGGGTATTTTCTACTACCATTAATTATTTCAATTCCTTATTACTTTAGTATTTACAATCTATCTTTTTTAAACTGTTTCTTTGAATCTGTATCAGGATTTACATCTACAGGGTTTACTGTTTTTGAAAATATAAAGCAACTTGATCAAAGCTTAATTATATGGAGATCAACATCACAATGGATAGGTGGTATTTACTTTCTATTTTCTATATTGCTTCTGATTGATATATTTGATGATAGTTTAAAAAAATCTTTAACTAATTTTATATCATTCAATTATTCAGAAACATTTAAACAATCTTTTAAAATTTTCATACTATATACAGCTCTAACGCTATTTTTATTTGCTACATTAAAATTAATTAATTTAAGAACCTTTGATTCTTTCAATATTGCAATGACTATAATTTCTTCAGGTGGATTTTTACCTGTAAATGATATTGGCGGCATAGTTAACGGCAATTTCAAAGAAATAATATTTTCTTTTTTAATGCTTTTTTCATATTTTAGTTTATTTTTAATTTACAATATTTTTTTTTTAAAAAGAAAAAGTCTCAATTTTTTTGCAGAAGATATTTATTTATTAATTTATTTTTTAATATTACTAATTGTTTTTTTTATTTTTTTTAATTTTGATTATAACTTTTCTACAATTCTTTTTTCATTAACTAGCAGCATGTCTAATATAGGCATATCCTTTAAGAATTCTCCATCAAATCTTTGGTTTATATTTATAATTATTGTAATAATAGGTGGTTCTTTTTTTTCTACAAGCTCTGGTATCAGATTTTTAAAAATTTACTTTTTATTTAAATATTCTTTGAATGAAATACTTTCATATTCAAGACCGAATAATGTTTATACAAATAAATTTCATTTAATTGATTCTAATATCGAGCAAAAAGATATAAATAAATACTTTCTTTCTGTAATGATATTTGTAATTTCGTTGTTTTCAATTACATCATTACTTTCAATATTCGGTATAAATTTTGAAGAATCTTTTAAATTGGGAATTTTGACATTAATGAATACAGTTAATTCTTCAATGTATGATTTAAATAATTTTGATTTTCTTGAATTAAATTCTTATTCAAAACTAATTATTATAATATTTATGATTATAGGTAGAGTTGAACTGTTAACTATTCTTATAATTGCTAAAAAATTTATTTTTAAAAGCTAAATTTATATTATATAAGGTCATACGATGCGCCCTTAGCTCAGTTGGATAGAGCATCGGTTTTCTAAACCGAGGGTCGGAGGTTCGAATCCTCCAGGGCGCGCCATTTT
>Ga0207988_1000527_pt1 | contig 22671 bp, 21 predicted proteins | sample ETNtaG_11_FD_185773 | JGI IMG/M metagenome (GOLD analysis project Ga0207988, IMG submission 185773) | Marine microbial and viral communities from oxygen minimum zone, Eastern Pacific Ocean - ETNP201310SV74 (SPAdes) (version 2) | ecosystem: Environmental > Aquatic > Marine > Oceanic ...
CGGAGGCAGGGCAAAGAAACTCACTGAGGTCATCCCTCTGCATCGGCTTGCGCCACAGTTGCAGGGCCAAGAGGCGCCGCCACCGTTGTTGATCATGTAATCGATCGTGATCTCTTCGCCCTGGCTGATTCGGCGACGGGCAACGATCTCCGGTTGATCGTCGACGAATCGTTCCCATGCGTTGGGATCGCAACTGTGGTTGTAGTGGCGGTCGGGGACGCCGTACAAGACGACCTGGCCCTCGGGGTGATACCAGTTGCAGTGCTCGGCGTGTTCGTCTCGCTCGGGTCGCAATGGGGCATCAGCGGTGATCTCACGGACGATGTTGACCACCCGGATGGTTTCCCCGGCAGCGAAACTTCGGCTGGCGAAGATTCCAGATCCCTCGATGTCAGAGTGCCGAACCTCCACATCCATGACCGGACGGTAGTCCTCGGTGGGTGTTGCTTAATGACTGGCTTCAGTGCCCCCACGGAAGCGATGCTGTTGGCGTGCAGCGATGGGGACAGTTATGGAATTTTCAGTAATAAGTCACGCGCCCCCTAGAGGGAGGTACAGAACTCACCACCGAGGAACACAGTCATCTCGGCACCGCCCATCGTAGGCCCCCAGGGTTGCTGGGTCAGGGTGTGTTCTGTCTCTTCAGTCGCGAAGCCTTGACGAAGAAAATAATCCCCACCACAAATGTTGCGATTCCTACCAAGTTCCCGGCAAAGAAAGCTCCATCGCAGAGGCCCCAAATATCGCCACCCTCCGATGGCCGTAATACGCTTCCACATTCGTAGGTCAGTCCGCCCGGACCAACCCGGGTTCCTAATGGCACTAGTTGTGTCAGGAGACCACCTACGAGGACGAAAGATCCGATTCTCCTGAAGAGTCGAACCCTTTGAGTCCAAGCGATCCCTTGGTCAGCCTCACGCTTGGGCTCGCCCGCTGAGGTTCTGCCGTTTCCTTCCACGGAGAGATCATCCCACTTGGTGGGTGTCGGCATGGTGCCCGTCGGTTGATGAATCAATGCGCAGCGTGAGGAACCCCGGACGGTTGGGGGCATGCACGTCCATGCCGAACTGAGCCGAGATGACAATCGACTTTCCTGTGAGGAGGTTGAGGCGGCGATAGCGGGCTATATGCCCAAGGCAGTAGACCCTGTTCGCTGGTCGGAGATCGTCCGGGACGTGACCGTCGTCGCCTGTGATGCGGGCTTTGCGAAGTTGGAATACCTGTCGCGGGCGTTGTCGTCACTGTCGTCGTTCGTGACCGCGTGCGGTGGCTTCGCGGCGGCTCCGTGGGAGCTGTCGGCGTTGTTGACCGATTCCAACGTCGAGCGCTATGTGGTACTGGCTGTCCAAGACGGCCTCACCCACCTCACGGTCCGGAACCGCCGGTCTGACCTGACGAGGCTCATGCGGGCGATGCGGGGTCTGCCGAGACGAGAGCGGTCGGCAGCGGTCGGACGGCGGGTAGTTGGTGGGGTGCGGGAACTGTTGCCGGTCGAGCTGATGGACCGGGTGGCCGACTGCTCGCCAGCCACCCGCGCTGCCATGGCAGTTGCGGTCGGTACGGGCCTGAGACCTTGCGACCTCGATGCCGACCCGGCGGTGCTGGAGGTGACGGCGCAAGCGGTCCGGGTCAGGCTTGGTGCAACCTGTTGCGACCTTCCGGTCGAGGTCGCACACCAGGTCAGGGACTGCAACAGTCGACTCGTCGACCGCGAGACCTGGCAGCGCGCCCGGCGGGAAGCCTCCGGGGCGGGGCTGGAAGCCGACGCCAACGATCTCCGTCAGGTATGGGTCAACGGCCTCGCTTCGAAGCCGACGTCGATTCGAAGCCTGGTGGTTGACCATGGCGTCAACTACAGGGCGCTCGACGCCGTTCCCCGAAGCTCGAGAAATCTTCCCGAAACGGCCTCAAACAAGTGCGCTGGGCAGCGCTGTCGGGACACTTAGTGGGACAGCGAAGACGTCACCGAGGGAAATAGACGATGTCCAGAAAGATAAACGCAGCCGCCAACCGTCGACTGCGCGACGAGATCCTTGCCGAGCGCGAGTCCCATCAGATCCCCTCCGAACACGAAACCCACCTTCAGCAGTGGAGGCCGAAAGACCTCGACGAGACCAGATGGGTTGAGATCTGTCCGATCGTCCAGAAGGCACTCCGCTGCTCGACGGTCAAGAGCCTCGGCACCTTTAAGAAGCTGTGCCGCAACGTCTCCGACTTCGTCGATTGGTCAACCGACCGGGGAAACGCGGCCACCACCGAGGCGCTGTTCATTCCAACTGTCATCGACGAATACGTCCGGAAGGGGATGGACAGGTTCACCAAGGGATCCAAGGCAACCAACGAATCCGCGCTCCGCAGGCTCGCTAGAAGCGTGAATCCCGATCTCAACGCGGCGCGTCAGAGCACCCCGATCGGCTACGCGCCGATCAAACCTCCCTACGACAAGGCCGATACGGAAGCGATCTTGCGGATTGCCGCTACCCACCCCGAGGGACCGACGGGTCGGAAGTTCGCTGCCTGCGTGGGTCTAGGCCTCGGTGCGGGCGCCGGCCCCAAGGACCTGCGCGTTCTGAGGCGACAGGACATAGATCTGGCAGCGGACTCGCCAACCGTGACATTGGAGGGCCTCGAGAAACGCACCGTCGAGATCCGTCCCGAATATCTGGACCTCGTCGAGAGAGGAGTCGATGGCCTCAAGCCCGATGACCTGGTTGTCGCTACAGACGCCAACGCCAAGGACGTCGTTGCGTCTGTCATGTCCAGAGTCAAGGTCCTCGGCGCCTGCCCGGAACTGAGTCAGGGCCGACTTCGAGCGACATGGCAGGCATGGTGCGTTGACCAGCCCGTGCGTCTCGCGGACGTCATGGAGATGTGCGGCCTTCGCTCATGTCGCACCCTCGTTGACCTCGTCGACTACCTAAGGGCGGCGTCATGAGCACCGTCACCAAACAGGACGTGGACTTGGCCGCACACGTCGTTGACAAGTCGGGCGTGGTGAACGAACTCGAAGAAGCGTTGCGGCGAGGCGCCCGCGGCCCTCGAGGCCGGTACAACATCCGCACCTTCCTGATCGGAGCACTATTAACGATCCGAAATAGCGGAGACGCCCACCTCGCCTCCATCCACACCACGTTGACAGAACACATGCCGGTCGACCTGCAATGGACCTACGACGTGCGCCGCAAGGACGCACAAGGCAACGTCCAGGTCCTGTCTGTGAGCGAACTCCAGAACATCCAGAAGCGAATCCAAAAGAAGCTCGGGTTCGGCAACGGTGTTGACTGCTCTGACGACGAGCGGTCCACCCGGCGAGGGGTCCTCCAGAACGTGATCTGGAGCCTCCTCGATGCCACACTTCCGCCCCGGGCTGCCCGTAGTTACGCGTTGGACGCCAGCGGCATCTGGTCGTGGGGCCGAAGCTCAAAGAGTTCCTCCAATGGGAAGGGTCCCTTTGACCCTGATGCGGCTAACGGAGGCAAGACCGCCAAGAACGGCCAAACCGAATGGTTCTACGGTTACGACCTCCACGCCCTGGTCCGAGTGAGAGACGCTGGTAAGAAATCCGAGGACGAGCCGATCCTGATCGAACGCGTCGCCGTGACCCCAGCGTCTACCGACGTAGTCGAACCCAGCCTCGGCCTGCTGAAGTCCGTGCGAACGAGCGAACAGGACGGCCGCTGGAGCGACGACATTGACAAGATCGACCTACTCGTCGACCGCCACTACAGCTACAAGGCCGACCAGAGATGGGGTCAGTCGCTACGTGGACTCGGTGTTCGCCAGCACCTCGACCTAAGGAAGGACGAGACGGGGTTCGTCGACTACGACGGCATGCGAATGGTCGGGGCTGTCCCGCACTGCCCGAAGACACCCGCGAGCCTCGACAACCTGAGAAGCCCTGGCCCGGCAGCCCCTATCCAGGAGAACGAGAAGTTCCGGGACTTGATCGAGAAGAGGCAACTCTGGGCGCTCGAACGCAAGGAGGGCCCCACCATTGAAGGCGAAGAGAGGTACAAATGCCCCGCCCTAAAGGGAACCGTCGGCTGCCCACTTCGACCCGGGACAGTCGAAGTCGCCCACCGGGCGGGCCTCGACGTCATCGCAGACCCGCCGACTGAGTCCAGTCGGCCCGCCTGCTGCACCCAACAGACGGTCACGATCAAGCCCCACAAGCAGACCAAGCACGTACAAGAGCACTACTGGGGCTCCAGAAAGTGGGCGGAGCGCTACAACGACAGGACCTACGTGGAAGGCGTCTTCGGAGAGCTCAAGAACCGCAACACCGAATGCATCAAGCGTGGGTTCATCCAGACCGTCGGTATCGAAATGGCAGCTTTCTGGTACGGGTTGGCGGCTGTGTCGTTCAACATCCGCTCCCGGCGCCGCTGGTCCCTGGACCAACTAGCAGCAGGCGCCGAGATCGACACGAACGACCCTTTCGCTAAACCTGAACAGCCATTCCATGGACTGACACACCTGACCGAAGAACAACTCGGCGAGATCGACCGCCGCCAAGAAGCCGCCTAGATCCGAAGCAAGCCCCGCCGTCTATACAAACGTCAAGGGTTGGTGGCCTTCCAGCGCCGAAATGCGTGCACCGTCCAAGACGCCCCGGACGGTCATCGACGTGCAGCAGACACCGGCACCAAGAGCCTGTTCAAGAGCGCCAGTCGAGCCCGGTCCGGTCACTCTGTGTGGTCGAAACCTGCCGAGCCGTTTTCAATAACCTGCCGAGACCCCATGGTCGGGTAGGCGGGATTTGAACCCACGACCTCCTCGTCCCGAACGAGGCGCGCTACCAACCTGCGCCACTACCCGTGTAGGCCGAGAAGGGTACCGCCGTCAGGCCTTATCTGGCGGGCCGAAATACGGTCCGGTTGTCGATCGTCGGTCGGTCAGGTCGGGTCGCCGGCCATTACGGCCGATGCCGTCTGGCGCAACTCCATCGGGTTGAGCGGCTTGACGATCCATGCATCGGCCTCGGCCTGACCGGCCAGATACGTGTCGGCCTGGCGGTCCAGGAGCATGACCACCCGCTGTATCGGAATACGCCCGGCCCGCTGTTCCAGTCTCAGGTCCAGGCAGGCCGCTATCCCGCCCATGTTCCCGATCTGGAGGTCGAGGACGACCAGGTCGGGTTGGTGTTCGCGGACGGCATCGAGGACCTCGCTGCCACCCGTAACGCGGAGAATGCTGCTCTGGCCCCCCAACGAGGCCTCCAGTTCGTCGTGCACGTGATCGGCTGCTGTAGCTACCAGGACTGTCGACACGGCGGCGATCGTATCGGCCTGCGTAGACCCCTGGTGACTGATGGCACGTTGATGTTTCGCGCCGGCGGTAGTCCAAGGGTGCTCTGTCGGTCTACGATCCGACTACGGGTACACCCGAGGCGACAAGGAGTCGGTGGTGCTGGATATCACGGTCGAACATCATGACGGATATGTGCTCTGTCGCCCCGCCGGAGAACTCGATGCGTACACCGTCGCCCAGTTCCGCGAGGCGCTCACCGAACTCGGCGAGGAGAAGTACGTTCTCGTCGACCTGTCAGACGTTCCCTTCATGGATTCGGCAGGGCTCGGTGCGCTGATCGGCGGAATCAGGCGGGCGCGTGAGAATGACGGTGACGTCGCCGTGGCGTGCAACAGGCCTGCGCTCACGAGGCTTCTCCACACGACCGGCTTTGACCGGATCGTGCCCGTAATGGAGTCCGTTGAAGAGGCAGTGCTGGCTCTCGGTGAACCTGAAGCCACCTGAGGCCCGGGTTTCCACAATGCGCAGGTTCTCGGCTGCTGTTCTCGTTGTGCTGGCCGGCCTGTTCCTGCTGGCCGGATCAGCTGCAGCCCACGGCGACGAACACGAATCTGACGGCCACGATCCCGGCACGGTCGACGTTGTAGAGGTGAACGGTCTTTTGGATCCTGTGCTGACGGAGATGATGGCCGAGACCCTGCGAGGCGTCGATCCGGCAACGATGGTTGCCGTGGTTTTCCAGATCGACAGCAACGGGGCCGTGGTCGACGACGACGACCTTTCCGCTCTTGCCGACCTGGTGGTGAGTTCGCCGATCCCCGTGTCGTTTTGGATCGGACCCGCCGGAGCCGAGGTAACCGGTCGTGCAGCCCAACTGGTTGCACTCGGTGACGACATCGGTATCTCACCGGGGTCAGCCATCGGAAACCTGGGTGAGTCGTCCCTTTCTGTGAGCAGGTTCGGCACACCTTTCGGCCTGCCGTCCGATTCCGACCTGGTTGGGTCGATGGTCGGCTACGACGATGCCGTCGGCCGGGGTCTCGCCCGATCGGCCCCGGTACTTCTTGAGCACCTGGTCGGGCTCGACGGCTTCGAGGTGCTCGTGGACGACTCCGGCGACAAGCCGATGGTCGAGCCGGTCACCCGGACCCGCTTCCGGCAACTCAGCATCGCCGACCAGGTGTTCCACACGGTTGCCAGCCCGCCTGTCGCCTACCTTCTGCTGCTGGTCGGAATGGGCCTGCTGGTCTTCGAGTTCTTCACAGCCGGCGTAGGCATCGCCGGGGTCATCGGCGCAGCGTCGCTGCTGTTGGCCTCGTACGGTCTGGCGGTTCTTCCCGGAAGGGCCTGGGCAGTTGGCGTCCTGGTGTTTGCCATGATCGGCTACGCCATCGATATCCAGGCCGGAGTACCCCGCGCCTGGACCATTATCGGCACGGTCAGCCTGGTGGTCGGTTCGTTGTTCCTGTTCGATGGCACACAGGTCGGCTGGATCGCGCTTGCAACCGGGGTCGTCGGTACGGCCCTGGGCCTTGCAGGCGGAATGCCGACCATGGTGCGGACCCGGTTCTCGACGCCGACCATCGGTCGTGAATGGATCATCGGCGAGGCCGGTACGGCGGTTGACGACCTTTCGCCCAACGGAACCGTCGAGGTCCGCGGGGCTGTCTGGAAGGCCCGGACCAACCGGGCCACACCAATTCAGCCAGGAGAACCGATAAGGGTCGTGGCTGTCGAAGGCCTGTGGCTGGAGGTGGAGCCCGAGGTCGGGGCGGCTCGCGACCACAGAGAACACGCAGTCAGAAGCTGAGCCACCGCCTGGAGAGCGATCGTTGGGCGCCCTTCCCGCCCGTTCGTACATGCCCTCTTGTGGCGACAGACGGGGCGTTCTAAGTTCGGTTGCACCTATCAGGGGGTGACGAATGGCTGTGGAGTCGACCTGTCGTCAGTGGGAGGCGAAGGCTGCCTGCCGCGGCCCGCATTCCGGCGAGTTCTTTCCACCCGTGCGCGGTGAACGACGCGACGAAAAGCAGAGACGCGAGGTTCGGGCCAAGGCCGTCTGCTCGAGGTGCCCGGTCATGAACAACTGCCTCGACTACGCCGTTCGAATTCGTGAGGTCCATGGCATCTGGGGCGGGACCAACGAACGCGAGCGGCGGGCGCTGTTGGGTCTGTCAGCCTGACAGCCCCTACGCAGGGTCCTCGTCCACCTGAGGTAGGCGTGGTCCGGCAATCCTCACATCACCACGTCGTCTGGTCACCCCGGTTCCATCCAGTCTGGCCAACAGCGGCATGGCATGTCTGCGGGTATTGCCTGCAGCCTCCCTGAAGGCTGACACGGTGAATCCATCTGGCGAATCCATGAGGAGGTGTGCAGCCAGATCCGCGGCAGCGTCGATCGCCGAGGCAGCAAAGAAAAGGCCGTCCTGTTCCACCACGACGCCCCGACGAACCATCTCCCGAAGTTCTGCCCGGTCGACACCGTCGGGTAGCGGCGGAGCGAATGGTGTGGCAGCGAGAAGGAGGGGGAAGGGATGGTCGGCAAGGGGGTCGGTGGCTCCAGTGGCAACAAGACGTCCACCATCGATCACCACATCGGCCAGCAGGTCGATGGCTGCCCGCTGATGCTCGTCCAGGGTCGCCAGGTCAAGACCCAGCGGTCCAGATCCCTCGACTGCTCCCCGCAGCCACTCCAGCGTGTCGTTGAGGGCGACTGGGTCTACCACCCAGGTCGCCACGTTCGGCTCCCGTCTCGTGGCCGTGAGGCGCACAAGTTCATCGGCGGATACCCAACCCCGCTCGGCGACCACCCGGTCGACCGACCTGTCAGGCTGCGCCCTTGAGGCCCGCTCCCGTGGGTCGACATCCAGGACCTCGCCGCCGCCCACTGTTTCTGCCCGGCCACTCTCCCGAAGCACGAACCTGTCCCCTGGGAGCAGAGGTAGGGCCTCGGGCAGGAACAGGCGGACGGACCCGTTTGATCCTGGTTCGATCACGTCGGGGCCGAGTACCCTCAGCCTGCACGGATGCTCCCCGGCCCCCAGGTAGACGACGTGGGCGCCCCGACGGGAGACAGGGTGGTCAAGGTGGTCGAGAACCTGCAGTGAGGCATCCACCACGGTCGTCAGGTGCCACTGGTCCGGTCGGGTCAGAACATCGCCGCGCTCCACCTGATCATGGGATACCCCCACGAGGTTGATCGCACACCTGGTTCCGGGTGGTAGCTCCCCGTGCTCAGCGTGGTGATTCTGGAGCGTCCTGACCCTGACCGTTCGACGCCCCGGATTCAACTTCAGTTCGTCGCCCACCCGCAACCGCCCACCGGTGAGGGTTCCGGTCACGACCGTTCCAGCACCTTTGGATGCAAACGCCCTGTCCACCCAGAGGCGTGGCCGGTCAAGGTCGGTCGAAGTTGGCGTGGCGGCGAGCATCTCGTCAACAGCTGCCCTGAGCTCATCGATTCCCACCCCGGTGGGAGAATCGACTCCGATCACCGGGGCCCCCTCCAGAAAGGTGCCCTCAACCTGTTCCTCGATCTCCATGCGTGCCAGGTCGACCAGATCGGGTTCCGCTGCACCGACCTTTGTCAGGGCGACGATGCCGTGGCGTATTCCCAGCAGTTCCAGGATGCGCAGGTGCTCCTCGGACTGGGGTTTCCAGCCCTCGGTGGCGGCAACTACGAAAAGGCAGGCGTCGACCGCTCCCACCCCGGCCAGCATGTTCTTGATGAACCTGACATGCCCCGGCACGTCAACCAGCGAGAGGGTCGCGCCCGAGGGAAGTGTGGTCATCGCGAAACCCAGATCGATTGTGAGGCCGCGGGCCTTCTCCTCGGCGAACCGGTCCGGGTCGGTTCCCGTTAAAGCCTGTACCAGGGTCGACTTGCCGTGATCCACATGACCGGCTGTGGCGACAACGTGCATCGTCTGCTCAGGTAAGGCGGTTGACCGCTGCCCGAACCACGTCGTCATCGTGGGGGTGCACAGTGCGTAGGTCGATCACGGTAGATCCGTCGTGCACCCGAGCGATGACAGGAGGCGTGCCGGCCCGCAGCTCGGCGACACGGTCGCCCGGGATCATCAGGCCGGCTGAGGGGATCTCAACGCCGGGAAGGGTGCCACCACCGGGCACAGCCATGGTGTCGGCGGCAAGATCCACCGAGATCGCCGACGCCCTGCGGCGCAGTTCCCCTACCGGAAGTACCGCCATCCGCCAGAACGGAATGGACCGCCCGTCACGGGACAGATAGGCGAGGGCCAACTCCTGGAGGGAGCCCAGCACGAGGCTTCCCGGTCGCAGCGCCCTGGCCAGCGGATGAGCCGCACACCTGGCTACCAGATCGGCCCGGCCGGCGATGATGCCGGCCTGGGGGCCACCCAGAAGCTTGTCGCCCGAGAAGGTCACAAGGTCGACACCGGCCTCCAGCGTCTGTCGCACGGCCGGTTCGCCCTCCAGCCACGACGGTGGGCCGTCATCGAGCCACTGGCAGGCCGAATCGACCAGCCCCGATCCGAGGTCGGCCAGAACCGGAACGCCCAGACCCGTCAGGTCACAGGCGGCCACGCTCTCGGTGAACCCTGTGATCCGGTAGTTGGAGCGGTGCACGCTCAGCGCCAGGGCCACGTCGTTGCCGTTGACCGCAGCCTCGTAGTCGACCAGGCGCGTGCGGTTGGTCGTGCCGACCTCGACCAGATCGGCCCCGGACTGCGACATCACCTCGGGGATGCGGAACCCGCCCCCGATCTCGACCAGTTCGCCGCGTGATACGACCACCCCCCGACCATCGGCCAGAGCGGCAAGGGCCAGGAGAACGCCGGCGGCGCAGTTGTTCACGACCATCGCCGACTCAGCGCCACACATCCGGGCCAGCAGACGCGGTGCCCGGTCCTGGCGGGAGCCGCGTTCGCCCGAGTCCAGGTCCAGCTCCAGGCTGGAGTAGCGGTCAGACCCATTACCGGGAAGGTTCATCCAGGGCGAGCGGCCCATGTTCGTGTGTAGGAGCACACCGGTGGCGTTTACCACGCTGGTGAGGAGGCTTCGAGCCTGCGTACCGGCGATGTTCCGTGCCCTCTGCTCGGCAGTCGCAGGGTTGCCGGAGGCGACGGCGGAGCGTGCCGCATCGACGAGGAGGGGGTGGGGCAGATCCACGTCGGCGATGGCCCGCGCCAGCCTGTCGACCGACGGGGGCCGCGGTTCCGGCGTAGGCGGGGCGTCGGAGCGGGTCTCATCAGGGGAGGCCATGATGTGGCGAGGATACGACCGTGAGAGCCTCTGCGCCCCCACGAGAGCCGCGTGCCTGGGTGGTGGTGGGCCTCGTAGCATTGTGTACGTGTTCTTGATCCTGCTCCTCGTGTTCATAGTCGTGCCGATTGCCGAGATCTACCTGATCGTTCAGGTAGCCGATGTCGTAGGTGGTCTCAACACGGTTGCCCTGCTGATTCTCGTGAGCGTCGTCGGTGCTGCGATGGTTAAACGCGAGGGAATGGGCATCCTCGCCAGGGCTCAGTCAGAACTGGCCCTCGGTCGGGTACCTGGACGTGAACTGGTCGACGGCCTCCTGGTGCTGTTCGCCGGAGTCCTGATGCTCACCCCCGGATTCGCTACCGACGCACTCGGCCTTTCCCTGCTGTTTCCCCCCACCAGGGCACTGATCCGCGGTGTGGTGTCGAGAGGCCTTAGCAGCCGGGCCGCTTCCGAGCAACCCGTCTCGTGGCACTTTGGCTACAGAGGCGGAGGCAACATCGTCGAGGCACAGTCAACCGAGGTCGATCCCGGAATCGGAGAACTCGGGCCAACAGACGACGGGTAGGTCCGTAGCTGGGTCGGTGGCCTCTGCGGGTCAGAGGTCCGCTTCGTCGAGCGCCTGTTCCGCGACGGCAAGTAGGCGTGTGCTGCAGCCCGCCATCTCGATCGGTGGCGCCGCCTCGGTAATGATCAGGTCGACGACGGCCGTGTAGGCATCGGCAGCGGGGCCGGTGCCCAGGGCCACGGGTTGCCCGGTGTCACCGCCTTGGGCGACTGCCACGTCCAATGGGATGCTGCCGAGCAGCGGGGCACCGATGTCGTCGGCCAGCGCCCGGCCACCCCCCTTGCCGAAGAGCAGGTGCTCCTGTCCGTCGGGAGCGACGAAGGCACCCATGTTCTCGATCACACCGACGATCCGCAGGAAGTTGTTCCTGCCCATGCCGGCTACCCGTACGGCGACCTTCTGTGCGGCAAGTGCAGGTGTGGTGACGATGATCATCTCGGACCGGGGAAGCATCCGGGCCAGGCCCATCTGCACATCGCCGGTACCAGGCGGCATGTCGATGAGCAGGTAGTCCATTGGGCCCCAGGCCACGTCCTCGCAGAAGTGCTGCACCGCCCGGTTCAGCATCAGGCCCCGCCACATGAGGGCCGTCTCCTCGCGCTCAACCAGGAAGCCCATGGATACGACCTTCAGGAGTCCCTCGCCGACGGGCATCTGGATCGGGTCGATCTTGCCGGCTTCGGGTGAGCCACCCAGGCGGCCCTCGATGCCGAGCATTCGTGGAATGGAGAAGCCCCAGATGTCGGCATCCATGACGCCGACCGTGAAACCCCGCCGTGCCATGGCAGCGGCCAGGTTCACGGTAACCGACGACTTGCCGACCCCGCCCTTGCCCGAGGCGACCATCAGCACCCTCGTGGTCGCAGGGATCTCGGTCTCGGGGGCGTCCTGGCTGACGTTCCAGCGGGCCTTCGCCATGGTCGCCGCCTTTTCCTCAGCGGTGAGTTCGGTCCAGGTGATGTGGACCTTCGTCACGCCGGGAAGCCCTTCGATGCGGGCCCTGACGTCACGCTGGATCTGGGCCCGTAGCGGGCAACCCGATGTTGTGAGGGCGATGGTCACGTCGACCAGGCCGTCGGGTTCGACAATGACGTCCTTCGCCATGCCAAGTTCGACGATGTTGGAACCCAACTCCGGGTCGATCACCCCGCGTAGAAGTTCGAGGACCTGTTCCGAGGACAGTTCTGCGGCGCTCGGACGCTTTCCCGGAAGGTGTTCACCGGCGCGAGTGTCACGCATACCCCGATCCTACGCCGACACCGCCGGTCCCCTTCCGGGGCCTTTTATTTGGACTGAGGTTATTGGTAGCCTGATCAACCTGAGTCCAACTGATCGCGAACGGGGACATGATGATCACCCTCACCAAGACGGCAACCACAAAGGTCGGCGAGTTGATTGCCGCCGAGGAAGAAGCCGACATGGCCCTGCGGGTAACGGTGCGGCCCGGCGGCTGTTCGGGGAACAGTTATGAGATGTACTTCGACACCGATACCGCCCCAGACGATGTCGAGGCGGTCTTCGGCGGCGTAAGGGTCGTGGTCGACCCGTCCAGCGCCGAACTGCTTGTGGGTGCAACCCTCGACTACACCGCCGACCTCGCCGAAGCCGGGTTCTCCATCGACAACCCGAACACGCAGAGTGGCTGTGGCTGCGGAAAGAACTCCTCCTAGACCGAATCTGCCCACCGCGGTGGGCACCGTCAGGTTGCAGAGTCGAGAGCTGAGCGCACCTCGGTTGTGTCCATCGTGAAGTGCAGAATCGCCGTCACGATCCCGTCGGCATCCGCCACCACGAGGCTCGGTTCAAACGAGAGGTCGTAGGCGGTAACGGTGGGGGTGAGGCCGAAGTCGTTGTCCTCTGGTGCCACGTAGACCTCGGCGTGCACCACAGACCATGAGGGTTCGAGGTCGCCGGCCGCCGCAATCAGGACCTCCAGTGCCGGACCGCACACGTCGGTCTGGCAGAACCTTGGCGTGGAGATGAGCACTGCTGTCGGTCCGGGACGGACAATTGCCTCGGTGACGGTCACCTGGTGAAGTGGGCACGGGCCATTTGGTCTCGTGCAGATCGGACTGACACCGTGAGGGTCGGCGAGGGTCGGCGAATCGACGGGCCGCATCGGGTCACCGACCTGAATGAGGCCCAACCTGTCGGCGTCGGTTACGCGTAACCGGTGGCGCCCCGGCAGGCCGGTTCCCCGGACCGAGTAGTCGCCGGTTGCAGGAGGGGTGAACACCAGGGGAAAGTAGGGAATGGCGTTCGGTTCGCCATGACGACCGACGGTGCCGGCATAGACCACCTTGTCGCCGCTGGTCACGGTTAACTCGATCTGGTCTGGAACCTCGGTGGCGGGCCAGCCGTCGGCACCGATCAGCACATATGGGGCCCTCTGAGGAGTTCCGGCTGTAATTACGGTTGGCGCCTGAAACCCATCGGCGAACCGGGCCCCCAGCGACATGCCGCCGCTCGGTGCTGTCGGAGATGGAGCCACCGACTCTTCGCTGCCGCACCCGAGGAGCAGGAGGCCCCCGGACACACCGACAATGCCTGAAAGCGCCTGTCGACGGCTCAGCAGCCGTGGTGAAAAGGTCACGTACCGGAGGGTACCGGTTCGTCCGCAGTCGAACTCTGGGGCACACTCACGCCATGGAGAAAAAGGACGGGCCGCAGCCCGGTAGCGGATCTGACGGGTATGTGGTCACGGTAGACGGCTCTGAGGTGGTGGTTCCCGATGACGGACGGTCGCTGCTCGATGTCCTCCGTGGCCAGCTGGGGGTGACCTCACCCAAGGACGGCTGTAGCCCACAGGGACAATGCGGCTGCTGCACCGTGCTGGTCGACGGGCAGCCCAGGGTCTCGTGCGTGACACCCGCCCGGCGCGTGGCAGGCCGGACCGTGACAACCCTTGACGGCCTCGAGGTCGACGAGAGGACCAGATGGGCCGACGCATTCACCCGGACCGGTGGCAGCCAGTGCGGGTTCTGCACACCCGGGATCATCATGAGGTTCTCCGGACTCCGCTCAGCGGAGACCACCGATACCGATCGGGTTACCAGGTCACTGGCCGCACACCTCTGCCGATGTACGGGATGGCAGACCGTGATCGAGGCATGGGACACATTCGGTGATGACGAGGCTCCGCGCCTCAACGACCGGGCCGCTGAAAGGGCGACCATCGAGGGTCGGTCCGTGCAGGCTGTCGGCAGCGAGGTTGCACTTGGGAAGGGAGGTTTCGCCGCCGACACGGCACCTGCCGGCGCCCTGGTTGCGGTCCCCGACCGATCAGGCCGGTGGGTGGTCGCCGAGACGCTCCATGAGGCCCGCCAGCTGGTCGGGAAGGTCCAGGGTCGGCGAACCACGGTTGACTCGGTGCCACCTCTTGATGCACCCCCGGGTTCCTGGGACGCGGTACTTCGCACGACCTGGGTCGAACCTGCCTACCTTGAGACCGACTCGGCATGGTGCGAGCCCGGGGGCGAGCCGTCCAGTCCACTGGCCAACGGTGGCGCCTTCGGAGGCAAGGTCACCTCGCCTGTCGGAGGGGTGGCGAGGGAACTGGCCGACGAGCACGGCCGGGCGGTCCTGGCCCTGATGTCACGCGAGGACACTGTCCATCTGGGGCCCAAGAGGCCACCTGTCGCCGGCGGCGCCATGGCTGACGGCACGGGCATCATGAGGGTCGTGAGAACCCCCGGAATCGTCGAGGCTGTCAGAGCCGTGGCACCGAATCTGACAGTCGAGGAGGTTGATGTGGCCGGACCACCCACCTCTGCAGCGATTCGTGCCGCCGGATGGGCAGAGGCCGTCGTGTTGTTGGCTGGAGCACGTGGGTCCGCGGGGCCGGTCGTCTCACCCGATGGTGCTGTTGCCGAGGCTGAGGTCACCGACGACCTGATCAGCGTCACGGTCCGCTGCGGAGATCCGTTGGACAAGACCGTGCTGTGCTCCTACTGCATCGGTGCAGCCCACATGGCATGGAGCTGGGTCACCTCGGAGTCGTTGGCCGTCGATGATGCCGGCATCGTGTCTGACCTCACCGTGAGGTCGTTTGGGATTGTGAGGGCGGGGGAAACCCCCCGCATCGACGTAACGATTGAACGGGACGACGATGAGCAGCCCCGCAACGGTTCCGATGCAGTCTTCGCGGCAGTCGCCGCCGCCACCTGGATACACCGGGGAACCCCAGCCGACTGGCCGACAGGTAGCTGACCGACCTACCCGCATCACGACTCGGCGTGGCAGACTGGGTGGATGGCAGGAGCAGTGGTAATGATCATCGTGCTGGTCATCGTCATTCCGGTAGGGGTGCTTGTGAGCGGTGCAGCCGGAGCGGCCTTTCTCGGCAGGCTGTTGAAGCGAGGTGTCGACACCGACCACGAGGGCTCAGAACTCCTCGAGGTGAGCGACGCAAACCCCTGGGCAGGCCCGCTGACCGGTCCCGTGGCTGACTGACTACAGGCTCAGATTCCCCACCGGGACTGGCCGAACCGGTAGCCGACCGATCTGACCGTGTGGATCAGCCCGGCATGTTCCTCACCCAACTTCGCCCGAAGCCGACGAATGTGAACGTCGACCGTGCGTGCCCCCCCGTAGTAGTCGTACCCCCAGACCCTGCTCAGTAGCGTCTCGCGTGTAAACACCTTCCCGGGGCTTGATGCCAGGAACTTGAGCAGCTCGTACTCCATGTAGGTGAGGTCAAGCGGCTCGCCGTCGACAGCCGCCTGGTAGGTCTCGATGTTCAGTGCCAGCGGCCCGTACTCCACCAGTTCGGGGCGGATTCCACGGCCTGAACTCCAGAACAGATGTTGCAGGCGGGCCTGGAGTTCAGCGGGTCTCACCGGCATCAGACAGAAGTCGTCGAACAGGTCGAAGCGTGACTCCAGGTCGACGAGATGGGTGCTATCGATCAGCAGCAACAGCGGCTCAAGGGGCATCTCACCCTGGCGTAGGCGTCGACACAGCCGGACTGCCCCGTCAGGGTCGGAGTCGGCTGATACGACAGCTCCGGCCCAGCCTTCGTCGGGTTCGTCAGCGATGGCGCTATCGGGGTCATCGACGGCCTTCCAGGTCCAGGCGCCCAGGTCTAGACACTGGGCCAGCTCGGGTGGCGGCGGGTCGGGGAAGACGAGGAGGGGGTTCATGAGGCTGCCATTCCAACCGTCACCAGTTGGGCAGGTACTGCTCCAACTCGAACGGAGTCACCTGGCGCTGGTAGTCGGACCACTCGGCGCGTTTGTTGCGCAGGAACCACTCGAAGATGTGGTCGCCGAGGGCGTCTCGTACCAACTCGGACTCCTCCATCTCGTCAAGGGCCTCGGAAAGGTTGGTGGGGAGGCTCGCCACCCCGAGGTCATGTTGCTCGCTGCGGCTCAACTCGTCGAGGCTCACCGCAGCCTCCGGGGGAAGATTGTACCCCTCCTCGACGCCGCGCAGCCCAGCCGCAAGCAGCACCGAGAACGCCAGGTACGGATTGCAGGCCGGATCAAGGGCCCGGTACTCGACCCGCGTCGAGTCGGGCCTGCCGGTCCTGGTGACCGGCACCCGGACCAGCGCTGAACGGTTGTTGCGTGCCCAGGACACGTAGCGGGGAGCTTCGTATCCTTCGTTGATCCGCTTGTAAGAATTGACCAGCTGGTTGGTTACCGCCGTTATCTCCCGGGAGTGGTGGAGCAGGCCGGCTATGAAGGACCGTGCGGTGGTCGAGAGGCCGTGCTCGTCATCGCCGCCGAAGAAGGCGTTGGCGCCGTCGCGGAACAGGGAAAGGTGCGTGTGCATTCCCGAACCCTGAATGCCGTTCAGGGGCTTCGGCATGAACGTGGCGTAGACACCGCCCTCCATGGCGATCTTCTTGACGGCCAGGCGGAGCGTCATCACAGAATCAGCCATCGTCAGGGCGTCGGTGTACTGCAGGTCGATCTCGTGCTGGCTGGGAGCGTCCTCGTGGAACGAGTACTCGACAGGGATGGAGAGAGCCTCGAGCATGTGGAGGGTGCGCTTGCGCAGGTCCGACGAGACATCGGCAGTGGTGAGGTCGAAGTACGAGGCTTGGTCCAGGAGCACCGGTTGCCCGGTGTTCTGGGCGAGATAGAAGAATTCGACCTCGGGTGCACAGAACATCTCGAAGCCGGCGGCGTGGGCCCGGTCCAGGTTGCGTCGCAGGACCTGCCTCGGGTCACCCTCGAACGGCGATCCGTCCAGGTTGGTGATGTCACAGAACACGGTGCCAGACGGTTCGTCGGGTGCCGCCCAGGGGAGAAGCTCGAACGTGCTGGCATCGGGACGTGCCAGCACGTCGCTCTCCTGTATCCGGCTGAAACCGTCGATGGCTGATCCGTCGAACTGCAGGCCCTCCTCGAACACCGTTGCCAGCTCGGCCGGGGAGATCGCCACAGACTTGTGGCGTCCCAGCACGTCGGTGAACCAGAGGCGGACCAGACGGACACCGCGTTCTTCCACCGTGCGCAGCACGTAGTCCTGCTGGCCCGACTGCCTGACGTTCCCTGTCTCATCCACACCACAAGCATGGAGGACCCGTCAGCGAACCGCCAGCGAGATCGAGGTCGTTCATACGCCGTTCACAGTTGGGCAACAGCACCGAAACCCCATAGCGGCATCGTGATGGCGGCCCGGCGTATCCTGCCGGATGAACCGTTCCACCAACCCTGCCGTCCCACAGGGCGGCCTATCTGGAGAGTGCAACCAATGGCCATAAGGGCTGAATACATCTGGATCGATGGCACGACACCGTTGCCGTACGTTCGTTCCAAGACCAAGATCCTCGCCGACGGAACCGCCGACTATCCGATCTGGGGGTTCGACGGCTCAAGCACCAACCAGGCCCCGGGCGACAACTCCGACTGTGTCCTCCGACCGGTGTTCTCATGCCCTGACCCCATCCGCGGTGGCGACGACGTGCTGGTGCTGTGCGATGTCTGCCTGCCCGACGGCGAGATGACACCCCACCCCACCAACACACGCGCCGCCTGTGTCGAGTCGCTCGAGAGGTACAGCGACCAGGAGCCGATGTTCGGTATTGAACAGGAGTACACCTTCTTCCAGGAGGGGCGCCCTCTGGGATGGCCGGTCGAGGGCTACCCGGCCCCACAGGGCCCCTACTACTGCGGTGTGGGCGCCATCGAGATAGCCGGTCGCGAGATTGTCGAGGCTCACACCCAGGCCTGCATCGATGCCGGCCTCGAGATCTCCGGCACCAACGCCGAGGTGATGCTCGGCCAGTGGGAGTTCCAGATAGGACCCTCCGACACGGTGAGCGTCAGCGACCAGATCTGGATGGCCCGCTACCTGCTCTACCGCATCGCCGAGGAGTTCGGGGTTGACGCCTCGATTGACGCCAAGCCCATCAAGGGCGACTGGAATGGTGCCGGAGCACACACCAATTTCTCCACCAGGGCCATGCGAGAGGGCTATGACCCGATCATCACGGCATGCGAGTCCCTCGGTGCCGCCGGAAAGGTCGCCGAACACATGGCGGGGTATGGCCACGGTTCCGAAGAGCGCCTCACCGGCGAGCACGAGACCCAGCGCTTCGACCAGTACAACTACGGCGTGTCCGACCGTGGTGCCTCCGTCCGAATCCCCTGGCAGGTGGCCCTCGACCAGAAGGGCTACATCGAGGACCGCAGGCCCAACGCCAACATGGACCCCTATGTGGTCACCCGCCTGATCACCAACACGTGCTGTGAGGCACTTGCCGGATAGCTGCACTGCATTCGAGAGAAGGGGCGGGCCCCCTTTCGCGTCTCCGGCCCGACCGGAGGTTGATCACATACCCCTAACAGGGCCATCTCAAGGGGATCATCTCGTCTGACGATCATTCACCTGTACCCGAGGACAGGAGAGTCCGCAGATGAAGAAGATAGACCTGAGTGGAGGAACGACTGCTGGTCTGGTGATCGGCTCGGTGGTCATTGCGGTCGCCTCGATGGTCGTGTCGCTCGTAACGGTGGCCAGCGCCCAGACCGAAGTAGATACAGAGGTTCCGGCGGCCCATGATCAACACGATGTGGCCGTGGTTACCGGGTCAGGCGACCATGGTGGCGCCGGGCATGACGGGGCTATGGCTTCCGGGTCATGCGACCATGGTGGCGCCGGGCATGATGGGGCTATGGCTTCCGGTGCGGCCGGCCACGACGAGCGCCTGGCGGCCACAGCCGAGTTTCTGGGGCTGGACAGCGAGGGTCTGAAGACCCAGCTGAAGGAGGGAGCCACCATCGCCGAACTGGCTGGCGACGACCTTGATGGCCTCATCGCACAGCAGCTTGAGTTCGCCGGTGAACACATCGGCACGGCTGTAGAAGATGGAAAGATTGACCAGGCAAGGGCCGATGAGATGCTGTCAGGCCTGCGCGAGCGGATAACGGCACGAATGAACGGTGAGATGCCCGAGGGAATGACACCGGGATCCATGGGCGGAATGCGTCCCGGCGGAATGGGCGGAGGCCACAAGGCCGGTATGGGTGGGATGCGTCCCGGCGGAATGGGCGGGATGAACCCCGGCGGCATGGACCACGGGAGCGAAGGCCACGGCGCCTGACCCCCACAGGAACAGTTTTCTGCCAGGCTCCCGGTTCCCCCGCCGGGGGCCTCGGCCGTTTTACGGCTTCTTCGGTACGCTGCACCCATGAGCCGGGTGCGCGTCGCCATGGTCCAGACCAACTCGGTCGTCGGCGACCTGGACGGAAACGTCGAGCGCATACGCGGCGTGCTCGATCAGGTTGAAGGTTGTGATCTGGCCGTCTTCCCTGAAATGACCGTTGCCGGCTACCCCCTCGAAGACCTGGTTCTCAAGCCCGGTTTCGTCTCCGACTGTCGTGCTGCTGTCGAGGCGGTGGCTGCGTCCAGCGGCAGCTGTGCCCTGGTAATCGGCTTTCCAGACGGCGCCCCAGAGGACTCGGCTGCAGACGGCGTGCAGAACGCTGCAGCGGTGTGCCACGACGGCAGGGTGGTCGGCGTCTACCACAAGCGGGCGCTACCGAACTACGACGTGTTCGACGAGGCGCGCCACTTCGTGCCCGGTATCGAGCCGCTACGGCTCTACGAGATCGGAGGCATCCGGGTCGGCTTCGTGGTCTGTGAGGATCTCTGGGTCGCCGACAGCCCCGTGGGCAGCCTTGTGGAAGGTGGAGCGGAGCTGCTGGTCGCCATCAACGGCTCTCCGTACCACCGCGGCATGCTGGCCGAGCGCGAGGCGGTGGTGGCAGCTACGGCAACCTCGTCCGGGGTACCCGTTGTGTACGTGAACCTGGTCGGAGGCCAGGATGAGCTGGTGTTCGACGGGGGATCCATGGTCGCCGACCCGGCAGGCCTCATAGTCGCCAGAGCCCCCAGGTTCGAAGAGGCTGTCGTGGTCGTCGACATCGAGGTCGACGACTCTCCAGAATCTGGGGCCGACCTGCCGACCATCATGGTCTCTGGGCCGGTCGACCGAACCGACCACGTCGTGGCCCCACCTGTCGACCCACTCAACCCGTCCGCTGAGCTGTACGCGGTGCTCGTGACCGCCACCCGCGACTACGTGACCAAGAGCGGTTTCACCGACGTATGCATTGGCCTGTCAGGCGGCATCGACTCGGCCCTGGTAGCAGCTATCGCAGCCGATGCCCTCGGACCAGCTCACGTACATGCCGTACTCATGCCGTCCCGATACTCGAGCGGGCATTCGACTGCCGATGCCACGGACCTTGCGACCACCCTCGGAATCGACCATCGAACTGTTCACATCGAGGCCGCCCACGCCACACTTCTTACCCTCCTCGACGGGTCCCTCGGTGAGGTGCCGGTCGGGTCGACCGACGAGAACCTCCAGGCCCGTATCAGGGGGGTTCTGCTCATGGCGCATGCCAACGCCTCGGGTTGGCTGGTGCTCACCACAGGGAACAAGAGCGAATCGGCGGTCGGCTACTCGACCCTCTACGGCGACACAGCCGGAGCCTTCGCCGTGATCAAGGACATCTACAAGCTCACCGTCTACGAGTTGGCGAGGTGGCGAAACAACCAGCCCGGTGGCCCGGTCATCTCCGAGAACATCATGTCAAAGCCACCCTCAGCCGAACTGCGACCCGACCAGCGCGACGACCAGAGCCTTCCTCCCTACGAGGTACTCGACCCCCTCCTCGAGGCCTACATAGAAGGTGACCGGACTAGGGCCGACTTGGTGGCCGATGGATTCGACGTCGAGATGGTCGACCGGATCACCCGGCTCGTTGACCTGGCTGAGTTCAAGCGACGCCAGACGCCACCCGGAACCAGGGTCAGCCGCAAGGGCTTCGGCAGGGACAGGCGCCTTCCGATCGTCAACAGGTACCGCGGTTGACCCCCGCCCGACTGGCCGTGACGGCCGTCACAAAATCGCGTGGTGCCGCACGAACCGGTCGATAGGGTGACCCGCTACCGGGGCGGGCAGGACTGCTGTTGCGTAACCTCCCCGGAACAACAAGGCGATCAGAACTCGGTGAACATCCGAGGCGGCGAAATGGCGTAGCCGCTGGTGGTGTTCCCCCGGCAGGAGGAGACGCAAGGTGGCCAAGGAGCGGGTAGAACGGGACGAGGAAGACCTCGTCAGGCTGTATCTCACCGACATAGGTCAATACCCCCTCCTTACCAAGGAGGGCGAGGTGCGGCTCGCCCAGCAGATCGAAAAGGGTGCCGCCGCGAGGCAGGAACTCGACAAGGCCGGCGACAGCCTCACACCGGCAAGAAGGCGTGAGATGCGCCGTAACCTCCGCCGGGGCGACGAGGCGGTCCGAACCTTCGTGCAGTCGAACCTGCGGTTGGTGGTATCAATCGCAAAGAAGTACCAGGCCTCGGGACTTCCGCTCCTCGACCTCATCCAGGAGGGCAACCTGGGCCTCATGCATGCCGTCGAGAAGTTCGACTGGCGCAAGGGCTTCAAGTTCTCGACCTACGCAACCTGGTGGATCCGCCAGGCCATCACCCGGGGCATCGCCAACACCGGTCGCACCATCCGGTTGCCGGTCCACGCAGGCGACACCCTCGCCCGCCTGCAGAAGGCCCGCTCCCGCCTGGAACTCCGCTTCGGTCGTCCGGCCACGATCGCAGAACTCGCCGTTGAGGTTGAGATGACCGAGGACAAGGTCACCGAAGCCCTTCGTTTCGCAGCCGAGCCCCTTTCCCTGAGTGAGCCATTGCGCGAGGACGGCGATGCCGAACTCGGCGACGTGGTCGAGGACAGGTCGGCCGACTCGCCTTTCGAGGTAGCCGCCACGGCGCTCCTGCCTGAGGAGATCAGCCGTCTTCTGGCACCCCTTGACACCCGTGAACGTGAGATCCTGAAATTGCGCTTCGGACTTGACCGCGGTGAACCCCGCACCCTCGAAGAGGTGGGTGACCACTTCGAGTTGACCAGGGAGCGGATTCGCCAGATCGAGGCCCGGGCGATGTCCAAGTTGCGTCACCCGAGCAGCGACACGGGGGCACGCGACCTGCTCGCAGTCTGACCGGTCGCTCCGGTCAGCGGCTCGTACCTCCCCTGGCGGAGGCGTGGCGGAGGTGGACGGGAATCGAACCCGCCGGACGGGGATCGCCCGTCCCACCCGCTTTGAAGGCGGGGGAGCCCACCAGGTACTCAGACA
>Ga0207988_1000578_pt1 | contig 21371 bp, 14 predicted proteins | sample ETNtaG_11_FD_185773 | JGI IMG/M metagenome (GOLD analysis project Ga0207988, IMG submission 185773) | Marine microbial and viral communities from oxygen minimum zone, Eastern Pacific Ocean - ETNP201310SV74 (SPAdes) (version 2) | ecosystem: Environmental > Aquatic > Marine > Oceanic ...
CGGTTTCTTTTCACGCCAACTTAAGAGCTTGCCTTAATAAAACCAGAGTCTAACTGCGAATAGTGCACTATAGCCGCCAGGCCTGGAATCACCCACATCAATCGTTCCGATATACCGGAAAACGTGCGCACAGCTCCTTAACCTGTTCGCGAACCGAATCCACTACTGACTCGTCACCCAGATTGTCGAGAATGTCACAGATCCACTGGGCGACCTGGCGCATCTCGGTTTCACCAAAGCCGCGTGTGGTTCCCGCCGGAGATCCGATACGCAGACCGCTGGTGACAAAGGGTGACTGTGGGTCATTGGGGACAGTGTTCTTATTGACCGTAATGTTCGCCCGACCCAGTGCGGCATCTGCATCCTTGCCTGTTATTCCCTTGTCGATCAAGTCGAGCAGGAAAAGATGGTTGTCAGTGCCTCCGGAGACTATGTTGTAGCCGCGGCCGATAAACGCGTCGGCCATCGCCTGTGCGTTTGCGATCACCCGCTCTCCGTAAACCTTAAATGAAGGTTCAAGCGCTTCCTTAAAAGAGACGGCTTTACCGGCAATCGCGTGCATCAACGGGCCGCCCTGGGTACCAGGAAACACCAGTGAGGCCAGTTTCTTTTCAATCTCAGGGTTGGCCCGGGCCATGATCATACCGCCACGGGCCCCGCGCAGAGTCTTGTGCGTGGTGCAGGTTGTGACGTCGGCGATATCCACAGGACTGGGATAAAGGCCCACGGCGACGAGTCCGGTAACGTGGGCCATGTCGGCAAGCAGGTAAGCGTCCACGCTGTCGGCGATATCTTTGAAACGCTGCCAGTCCAGAAAACGGCTGTAGGCCGAAAATCCGGCGACAATCATCCTGGGCCGATGCTCTTGGGCCAGTTGCTCAACCTGGTCGTAGTCGATCTCCCCGGTATTGGTGTTGAGGCCGTATTGCACGGCGTTATACAACTTGCCGGAAAAATTGACAGCGGCGCCGTGAGTCAGGTGCCCACCATGGGCAAGGCTCATACCGAGCACAGTATCACCTGGGTTGAGCAGCGCCATGTACACAGCGGAGTTGGCACCCGAACCCGAGTGCGGCTGCACATTGACATAGGCCGCTCCGAACAACTCCTTAGCCCTGTCAATCGCCAGTTGCTCGGCGACATCAACAAACTCGCAGCCCCCGTAATAGCGCTTGCCAGGATAGCCTTCGGCATACTTGTTGGTTAAAGCGGTACCCTGCGCCTCAAGCACCCGCGGACTGGTATAGTTCTCAGACGCTATCAGTTCGATATGCTCTTCCTGGCGTTGCTCTTCGTTCTGAATCGCCTCCCAGAGCTCCGGATCAAAATCCGCAATGTTATCTTTACTGCTGAACATATCGATGCTTCCTCAATTAGTAAATTCGGCGGGCCGACAGCTCCCAGAAAAAGGGTGGGCGGGAGATTTTACCGGAGTACCTGCCAACAACCCAATACCAGATGGGCAAATTATCTCGCAGATCAATCGGCCTGGGATCGAGCCCATTGCTGGAGGCTGGCCAGAGACCGGCTACCATGGTATCGAATCTGCTCCTTTGGGTAACGCCACTTCTCGCCCACCGGGCAGGCTAAACGCGAACGGCAACTGACGCCGCAGCCTTGGGGATCGACAAGTCGCTGGGGTAGACAACGATCCATTGCGATCTCTTGATCGCGGGCCACAGCTCTACCGGGGCAGGCCCGGATGCACGGTTTTGGCTCGCAATCATCGCACGGGGAATTTACTGTAAAGGTCTTTGTGTATTCCAGCGGCGCATCGACTAAGAAGGCCGCGCGGTAGGCGAACCACGGCCCATAGCGTGGGCTGATGTCAATCCCTATTGGAGACGGGCTAGCCCATCCGGCCCATCGACCCAGTTTTTGCAGTGGGATCAGAGCCGGGCCCGGATAGAGCAAGCGTGGCTCACTCACCCCCCAGAACCGACGGCAGACCTCCAGCACCGCTTTTTCGGACGCCAAATCAAAAAGCTGAGCTTCAGGGTAGTTTTCCTGTCGAATCCGGTCCCATAGGCCGGACCCGCCCATTCCGAGCAGAACCAGTTTTTCCAACGGACCCACGTTCACCTTCGCATCCCGCCAGACACCAGCCAGCTCAGAGGGAAACGCCGCGACATCCAGAACAGCACACAAATTAAACCCCTGCTTAGCGAGCCATTCATGGGCCGCGCTCATCGATACTGTAGTGTCTGACACAAAATCCGTCGCTAATCGGGTAAGTTCATTTATGAGGGGCAATCAAGCGTATCGCCCTGCTATAGTTACTCTAGCGTACTTCATCAGATCAGATCACCACTCAACCGGTTTTATTACTTTTTGGCTTCCTGTGTCATTCATGGGCATCGCGGCGCTCGAGGGCTCGCACCAGAGAACACCATGGCCGGCTTTGCCCGGGCGTGGCAAGTCGGTGTGGATGGCATCGAACTGGATGTTTTAATCAGCGCCGACGATCGGGTCGTAATCCACCACGATGCCCGGTTGAATGAGACGCAGTGCCGAGACCAAAACGGAAACTGGATCGCCTCCGACGGCCCCCGTATTCGGGAACTCGCCTCCAGCGATCTCGGTAATTACGATATTGGCCGTGCCAAACCGGGGTCTGAAACTGCACTGCTATTTCCCCAGCAATCACCCGCCGATGGTCAATCCATACCCTTGCTGGGTGAGCTTGCCGTCTGGTGGCACGGCCTCAGTGGAAGCCGGCCAATTTTAAACATCGAACTCAAATCCCATCCCGATTACCCCGATGACACGCCACCGCTTAAGGACTATGCCAGGATCGTTATTGATGAACTTAATCGATTCAATCTGATAGGACACGCCTGGCTACAGGCTTTTGACTGGCGTTTGCTGCAACTTATCCAAAAAGCCTGTTCACAAATACCGACCGGCTACCTAAGCTGCACCCGGGACGGAGAAGCTACAATTTATCCCGGCGGTGTATCGCCGTGGCTGGCAGGGTTTGATCCAGACCGGTTCGGCGGAAGTACGCCGCGTGCGGTCCACGCCGCGGGTGGCACTTTTTGGGGTCCCTGGTTCGGGGACCTGAACCCGTCAGTTATCCAAGAGACAAAAGCACTGGGCTTGCGGGTGCATACCTGGACAGTAAATGAGCCCGGGGAAATCACTCAGGCCCTGGATTGGGCAGTAGATGGTATTACCACGGACTACCCCGATCGGGCACGCTAATCCTGCCCCACCTTTAAGTTCGGTGAGTCGAACCTGACGTTGGCGTAAGACCCAGGAGCCGCCTCTAGTACCGGGAAAGCTTTTTTAGCCCCCGGTTGGCGCGCCTTAACACGCGTGCCGGTGAACTTAGCTGCCCATTTTTGCCAATCCGGCCACCAGGATCCTTGTTGCGCGCTGGCTTCTGCCTGCCACGCATCGGCATCACCACGCGGGTGCGAGTGGCTGGTCCAGTGCCCGTATTTGCCGGCCTCGGGTGGATTCACCACACCGGCGATGTGACCCGACCCTGAAAGCACGAACCGTACAGGGCCCTTGAAAAGGCCCGCACCGGCAAATGTCGAACGCCAGGGCGCTATGTGATCATCCTGGGTCGATAGAAAATAACAAGGGGTTTTAACCGACGAGATATCGATCGGCACACCGGCTAATGTCATGCCGCCAGGATCCTTAAAGCGGTTTTCAAGGTACATGGTACGCAGATACTCGCTATGCATCCTGGCCGGCATACGGGTGGAGTCCGAATTCCAGTACAGTAAATCAAATACCGGAAGCTCATCACCCATCAGGTAATTGTTGATAAAAAAAGACCAGATCAGATCGTTCGAGCGCAGCATGTTGAACGTAGTTGCCATATCGCTTCCATCAAGATAGCCGTCTTTTGCCATCTTTTGCTCAAGGCTCTCGACCTGCTCATCGTCGATAAATACCCCAAGGCCCCCGGGGTCAGAAAAATCAATCATCGAAGTCAGGAAGGTCCCGCTGGATACACGCGATGCCTCACCGGTTGTCTCTAGATAGGCCAGCAGGGCTGCCAGCAATGTACCGCCCAGGCAATAGCCGACAACATTGGTGTTGGGCTGGTCAGTAATGGCCTCGATCGCATCCAGCGCCGCTAGCGGCCCTTCAAGGAGGTAGTTTTCAAAACCCTTGTCCGCAAGCTCACTACCCGGGTTAACCCAGGAGATCACGAAAACTGTGTGGCCCTGCCCTACCAGCCAGCGGATCAATGAATTCTTTGGCTGCAGGTCGAGGATGTAGTACTTGTTAATCCACGGTGGAATGATCAGTAGCGGAGTTTTGCTTACCGTCTTAGTTTGCGGCTCATACTGTATGAGTTGGATCAAATCGTTTTGGAAGACCACCTGGCCCGGGCTGAGCGCAATATTACTGCCCAGTTCAAAAGCTTGCGTATCTACCATCTGGGTTTTAAGGGTGCCGTCGCCCTGCTCCAGATCATCAAGAAGGCTTTTAAAGCCCTTGACCAGATTTTCGCCCTTGGTTTCAAGGGTCTTTTTTAGTACATCGGGGTTGGTTAATGCGAAGTTAGTCGGCGCCATCGCATCAACATATTGCCGGGTAGAAAACTGGATCTGCTCGCTCATTTTGTCGTCAAGGCCCTCCGCCGAGGCGGTGGACTTCATGATATAACGTGACGTCAACAGGTAAGACTGCTTGATGAAATCAAACAGGTGACCGTCATCCCAGCCCTCACTGCGAAAGCGCCGATCATCAGCCTCGGGTTGGATCACCTGTTCAGTTGACCCCCCCAGCATGCCCAGCGTTGCCTGTTGCCACAGTGCGATTGAACCCTGCCAGAATTCGGTCTGCGCCTGCATAAGCGCAGCAGGATCAAAACGCATCTGGCCAACATTCTGGAGAAACTGCTCACCGAGCTTAACGGGATCAAAACTTCCGGGGAAATGACCTGTCTGATGGGCCATAATATCTGTTGCGATTTTCTGGCTTCTCGCGATGACCTCGGCCATGGTTTCGGACATTTCGCCAGAATCTGGCAATTGGGGTGAACTGGAGTCTGGTTTCACAGGGGGATTCCACTGAATTGTTGCAGTGCACCATTCTAATAAAACCAAGGCGTTAATTCAAGGCTCGCCTGATCGGACTACCCCACAGCAATACGTTATGATCCCGCCGCTTCGAAACCTCTTGCGCCAAACCTATGCAGAACATCTTCGATCAGAACCTGGAACAGAACCCGGCAAATTACGCCCCTCTTAGCCCATTGAGCTTTCTCGCCCGGGTCGAGCGCGTCTACCCGGACCACCCTGCCGTCATACACGGGCCTATCCAGCGCAGCTGGTCACAGACTGCGACCCGCTGTCGGCGCCTGGCCAGCGCCCTGACATCGCGCCACATCGGCCGTGGCGATACGGTGGCGGTTATGGCCCCGAACATTCCCGAGATTCTGGAGGCCCATTACGGCATCCCAATGGCCGGGGCGGTACTGAACGCCCTGAATATCCGTCTGGATGCCGCCACCCTCGCCTTTATTCTCGAGCATGGCGAGGCCAAAGTTTTGATCACCGATACCGAGTTTGCGCCGGTGATGCGCGATGCGCTCGCGCAAATTAAGCGCGAGATTCTCGTCATTGATATCGAAGACCCACAAGGCCCCGGCGGTGAACGCCTGGGGGATATCACTTATGAGGACTTCATTGCGCAGGGCGACCCCGAGTTCCCAATCACCCTGCCAGCCGTTGAATGGGATGCTATTTCGCTCAATTACACCTCTGGCACCACCGGCAATCCCAAGGGCGTGGTGTATCACCACCGGGGCGCCTACTTGAACGCCATGAGCAATGTCATTGGCTGGAACATGGCGCACCACCCGGTGTACCTGTGGACTTTGCCGATGTTTCACTGCAACGGCTGGTGCTTTCCCTGGTCACTGGCTGCGGTGGCTGGCACCAGTGTCTGCTTGCGCGCCGTCAGTGCATCGGGGATTTTTAATGCCATTGCCGACCATGACGTCAGTCATTTTTGCGGCGCACCCGTCGTGCTTAACCTGCTGGTTAATGCACCACAGAGCGAGCGGCGCGACTTTAACCACACCGTAAATGTAATGACGGCGGCGGCCCCGCCCCCGCCCAGCGTGCTTGGCGCCATGGAGGAAAACGGCTTCGCCATGACCCATGTATACGGCCTGACCGAGACCTACGGCCCGGCGGTGATCTGCGCCTGGAAACCTGAGTGGGATAGCCTATCCCCTGACGAACAGGCAAAAACCAAGGTCCGCCAGGGTGTGCCCTACCACGCGTTGGAAGACCTGCAGATTCTGGATCCCGAATCCATGCAGCCGGTCGCAGCCGATGCCACTGAGATGGGCGAAGCGATGTTCCGAGGCAACATCGTAATGAAGGGGTATCTAAAGAACCCGAAAGCCACAGCCGAAGCCTTCGCTGGCGGCTGGTTTCACTCAGGGGATCTTGGCGTCATGCACCCCGATCAGTACATCCAGTTAAAGGACCGCTCCAAGGACATCATCATCTCCGGCGGTGAGAATATCTCCTCTATTGAAATCGAGGACGTGCTGTACTGCCATCCGGGAGTACTCGAAGCGGCCGTAGTGGCTAAAACTGATAATCACTGGGGCGAGACCCCTTGCGCTTTTGTGCATCTCAAGGAAGACGCCGGCGCAACTACTGAACAGAACATCATCGATCACTGTCGTGCCAACATGGCGCACTTCAAGGTACCGAAAACCGTGATCTTCGGCGAACTGCCCAAGACCTCAACCGGCAAGGTACAGAAATTTAAATTGAGGAAGAGAGTAGATGACAATGTTGTCTCAACGCCAAAGCCCGCGAGCCCCGATAACAATCAACAAAGTTTTTAATAATTCCTGCAGCGCCCTCTAACGGTGAAGTGATCACCAATCGTTAGCACCGAGACCTTTTTACTAAAATTCACATAGTATTTAATCTTGAGGAAGAAAGGCACTTCGCCATTTGGCGAAAAGAGGTCTGCCTTTTTTACAAACTCACTGAAATCGACGATTATGCTGTCTGCTTTGGATCGGAATGTTCCGGACTCCATAGGTTGGCCATTCATTGCGAGTGTTTCGCCGTCATACGCCCATAGCATTCCGTGGCGATCCTGGTGGGCGCCAAAGTAATCACCTTGATAGTCACACCAGAGCCGAACGGCTGTCGCCTTTCGCTCAAATTGTTCGAACTCACCCCCCCTTGCTCCAGCACTAACCAAAGCGAGTAGCAGTGAAAACAGGCTTATTAATCGGACAAGTTCCAAAGTCGAACAATATTGAAAACCAATAGCCTCACCGTTATTGCAACAGCTTTTTGGTCGATTCCCGGCCCTGCTCAATATGGGCTTCCAGGAAAGCACTGAACAAACCGGGGGCCAGTGTCTCAGGCTCCTCGAGCTCCGACAGGGCGCTAGCTAGATCACCGTACCGTTGTCCGGCGGCATTGGTCAGATCATACAGTGCATCGCGGGACAATTTACCACTGAAAAAACAACTTCCGGTCAAAGGCATGAAGGCGCTTTCTTCATCCTGGAACGAGACCACGGCGACCGGTGGTCCACCGGCTTCCTGACAAGTCCGCGCCACCTCAAGAGCCAGGACGACGCCATAAGCACCGTCGAGCCAGCCGCCTTGCGGCTGGCTGTCGGAATGTGATCCGATCAGAATCGGTTTGCCGGGTTGTGACGGCATTCCGAACAGGTTAGCCGCTGGGTCCCAGCGGGGTGTGAGTCCGCAATCTTCAAATTTCTCCGCAAGCCAGCGCCGCGAATCGATATCCGCGGGTGAGAACGCAGGTCGGATTACACCGGTGCCCTGTTTGCCGAATTCCCGAAGAGCCTCGAGATCAACAAGAAAGCGATCGCCTTTGATCTTCAGTTTCTGGTGCATGAATTGAGGATTCCCGGGTGGTGAACGCTTAGGTGCGTGGAGCTGGCAAAAGCATCGAGCTGATTGGATACGCTAGTCAGCCTGAGCGCTCGGCAGTACTGCCAAGAACCTATGATACCGACTCTAGTCATACTGGCGCCGATGTCACGAGCCTCGATGAACCGCTGGCAGCGCCTGCGGCGATTGGTGTAGCGCCCTAAAGAAAGCTCATTACAGTGAACCAGGGAGCAGACAAGAGAACCCGGGCAATTTAGCAACGTAATGCCGACAGAATTATTGAGGTATTTACCCAAAAGCCTGCTTAGACAACTGTATGGTTCATAAAGTGATTGTGGCTCGAACTATTAACCGTAGCCAGCAACACGCTTCAACCAAAGGGTTGATCGATAGATAAAGAGGGCTGAGTAAACCAGCGAGGGCCTGCTTCAGTAATATAGACGTGATCTTCCAGGCGTACCCCGAACTCACCGTAGATACAGATCATCGGCTCATTGGAAAAGCACATGCCCGGTGCCAGTGGGGTGCTGTTGCCGGGCACAATGTAGATTTCCTCGTGAATATCAAGACCAATGCCGTGCCCGGTGCGATGCGCCAGGCCCGGGACCTTGTAGCCCGGGCCAAAACCTGCGGCTTCGATTACGTCACGCGCGGCTTTGTCCACAGTTTCCGCTGGCGCCCCGACTTGTGCTGCATCGAAGGCTGCAGCCTGAGCCGCTTTTTCGAGATCCCAGACCTGGCGCTGGCGGGCCGTGGGCTCGCCAAAAACATAGCTGCGGGTAATGTCCGAGTAGTAACCGTCGATGGTGGCGCCGGTATCGATCAGCACCATGTCGCCTTCTTTAAGTTCCTGAGGGTATGGCACCCCGTGCGGGTAAGCCGTGGGCTCAGCAAAAAGCACAATGCGAAATGCCGGCGGTCCATCGGTGCCAAGCCTAAGGTGCGCGGCGGTAAGAAATTCCTGTACATCAATGGTGCTGATGCCAGGTTCCAGTATTCGCGCTGCGCTTTTTTGAACCTCTAAGGTGAGATCCATTGCGAACTGAATCAATGCAATCTCATTGTCGGACTTATGCATGCGGCAACTTGCCGTCACGCCCGACCCATTAATAAGCTGTACTCCCGGCATGGCGCGACGTAAGCCGTCAAAAACAAAAAACGGTGTCGCAGGATCGATCGCCAGCGCACCTTGCGCGCCACTTAACTCAGCGAAACACTGGCCCACCAGCGCGGTAGGATCTTCGTGTTCTTCCCAGGTGCGAACGTCACTACCCAACAGCAACATGGCGCGGGTTTTTTCTTCTTCGAAGCCAGGGCTTATATAGATAATGTCCCCGCGCGCCGGGACAATTGCGCCATGCAGCCGCTCTGTGGCCCAAAACCGCAGGCCGGTAAAGTAAAAAAGATTGGTCGAGGCATCGAGATACAGGGCATCGATACCCTGCTCGACCATCAGGCGCTGCGCTTTTTCAATACGACCCAGGCGCTCTGCTACCGTGATGGCTGTAAAGCCCGTGCGGCGCGTCAATTCGGAAAGTTCGGCTTGCGCCGATGATCCCCCTACCCCTTCAGTCATAACCACTCCTTTTGTCTTATCCAACTGCGCTGTTTCAGTCTACCGTTTAAACCAAACCCGGGCGATCCATCCCCTGCGCACTTAAGCTGATTGCACCAGCAGCGCAGTATTACCCCCGGATGCGGTCGTGTCGGCACAGACATGGCGCTCAATAACCAGACATTCACTCGCGTACGGCTCATTGATCAGCGGAATGATTGACCCCTCGCGTTGTGCCAGCGCCTGACGCCATGGCCGCAGCGCCTCCCCAAAAAGCCAAAGAATGACCGCATCGATGCCACAAAGTTTTTCCAGATTTCCGGGATCAACGATTCCGGGTATCACTTCAAGAGGCCAGCCGGATCGGAACGCCTCAAGCAGATCAGTATCAGCGCCAACAGCAAGTACACGATTACCCAGCGCCAACGCCTGGCAGACCTGTAACCGCAAACTTGGTGCATCAGGGCCCAGACAAAGCACATTGCCACGGGGGTACAGCGTCCAACGATTACTCTCCCCGGTAGGCCCCGGAAGTTCAAGGGGATTTTGAGCGATGCGCATGATCACCTGGGCTGCTTGGGGCGCCAACCAAGCAGAAGCGCTTTCAAGTACTTTGGCAGTTTGCTGTGGGTCCAGTGGGCCGGGTCTTTGTTTGTGCTCTCTTGCCCAGTTGTTGATTCGGTCAATGGCTACCCATGACTCATTGCTTTGCTCCATCAAGGATGCCGCGAAGTCACGTTTACCAAAGCGGGCAAGATAATGCGGGCCCCCGGCCTTAGGCCCGGTGCCGGAAAGACCCTCTCCCCCAAAAGGCTGAGACCCTACTACCGCGCCAATCTGATTACGGTTGACGTAAATGTTTCCTACCTGAGCGTGGTCAATAACCTGCTGAACCCGTGCATCGACCCGGGTGTGAACACCGAGCGTCAGGCCGTACCCACACCGGTTGATTGTCCTGACGACCTCGGCAAGCTCGTCTGCGCGATAGGTTGCCACATGCAGCACCGGGCCGAACACTTCGCGATCCAGATCTTCGATCCCCCCTACCTCTATCACCGTGGGGCCCATGAAGTGCCCACCCGCCGGGGCTTGTAACTGCTTAAGGACCTGCCCTTTCGCTTGGCGCTGAGCGCAATAGGTCTGGATATTTTCCAACGCCTCAAGATCAATCAACGGACCCACATCGGTTGCAAGATCCAAAGGATTGCCCAGACACAGCTCGTCCATAGCGCCAAAGAGCAGCTCGAGCACCCGCTCACGTATCTCGCTTTGCAGATACAAGATGCGCAGCGCCGAGCAGCGCTGCCCTGCGCTTTGAAATGCCGACACCACGATATCGCGCACCGCCTGCTCGGGCAGCGCGGTGGAATCGACCAGCATGGCGTTAAGCCCGCCCGTCTCTGCAATCAGCGCAGCACCAGCATTGCCCTGGCTGGCAAGGGTGCGGTGGATATCGCGGGACGTTTGGGTCGAGCCGGTAAAGCAAACGCCGCTGACCTGCTGGCTTTGCACCAATGCGCCACCCACCCTTACCCCATCGCCAGGCAGGCATTGCAGCGCATCGCTTGGAATCCCCGCCTCGTGCAGCAACTGGACAGCCCGCAGCGCCATCAATGACGTCTGCTCGGCTGGCTTGGCGATGACCGCATTTCCAGCGGCAAGCGCTGCGCTGATCTGCCCGGTAAAAATCGCCAACGGGAAGTTCCACGGCGAAATGCACACAAAAACACCGCGGGGCTGGGAATCTTCGGCCTGTATCACCTGGGCAGCGTAGTAGCGTAAAAAATCCACCGCCTCGCGCACCTCAGCGACACCATCGGCCAGTGTCTTGCCGGCCTCACGGGCCGCCACCGCGATAAGCTCGGGTGCGTGACTTTCATAAAGATCGCCAGCACGGCACAGTATGTCAGCCCGCTCATGAGCAGTCCTCTTACCCCAGGTGCGCACCCCCCTTTGAGCTTGCGCCAGGGCTCGCGGAATATCCTCGGGCGACGCCACCCGTATCAGGCCGACCTTCTCGCCAGGTATCGCGGGGTTTTGCACAATTACCTCGGGGCCGTCCAAAACCCCTGGCTGGGTGCGGGTCAGATCCCAATAATCATTCACGAACGATTGCATCTGGCGTTGTAGCGCGCTAACGCAGGTACTGTCGTCGAGATCCCACCCACGGCTGTTGGGTCGCTCGGGTGCAAAAAGCTCACGCGGCAAGCTGATAGCCGGATGGGCCGGATTCCGGGCTACTGGCCGAATCTCATCCCATGGATCCCGCGCCACATCGACCGCTTTGATTTCGTGATCCAGAATCCGATTGACGAATGAACTATTAGCGCCGTTTTCCAGCAGTCGGCGTACCAGGTAGGCGAGAAGGTCCTTATGGGCACCAACGGGAGCATAGATCCGGCAGCGATATCCGCTGACCTCGCTCACGCGGCTCAGCAAGGACTCACCCATGCCGTGTAACCGCTGAAACTCAAACGACTCGTCGGGGCCACCCGCAAGCGCCATCACCGCCGACACGGTATGAGCATTATGGGTAGCAAACTGTGGATAAAAGAACTCCCGCCGCTCCAGCAGCTTTTTGGCGCAGCTGATATAGGAAAGATCCGTGCTCGCTTTGCGGGTAAAAACCGGATACCCGGCAAGGCCGAGTACCTGGGCGCGCTTGATCTCGGTATCCCAGTAAGCCCCTTTGACGAGCCTGACCATGATGCGCCGGCGATAACGCTGAGCCAGGCAATGCAACCAGTCGATAACAGCGCCCGCCCCAAGATAATAGGCCTGGACCACCACACCAAATCCGTCCCAGTCCGCGAGCGAGGGATCAGACATTAACGCCTCAACAATATCCAGAGTCAGATCGAGTCGCTCGCTCTCTTCGGCATCTATGTTAAAGCCCATGCCAGCGCTTCGGGCGAGTTGCGCCAGCGCCGCCACGCGCCCCAATAGTTCATCCAACACGCGCTGGCGTTGAGCGTGCTCAAAACGCGGGTGCAGGGCCGAAAGTTTCACCGAGATACCGGGGTTATCCCGCTCATGGGTGCTGGAACAGCCCGGTGCCAAGGCCGAGATCGCCTCAGAATAAGACAGATGGTAGCGCCGGGCGTCGGCCTCACAGCGGGCTGCCTCGCCCAGCATGTCATATGAAAAGGTATAACCTTTCTGATGCGCAGCGAACGAGTGCTTAAGGGCTTCGCCAATATCGCGGCCCAGCACAAACTGGCGCCCCAACTCTTTCATCGCTTCGGCGATGATCACGCGCACCGCGGGCTCCCCCATACGCTTTACCGCACCGCGCAGCGTTGCCACCATGCTGTCGGCCTGGGCCGGACTCAACAGGCGCCCGGTCAACATCAGCGCCCAGGTCGATGCATTCACGAGAGACGAACTGGAGCGATTGAGATGCCGCCCCCACTGCCCAGGCACAATCTTATCCTCAATCAGGGCATCAATTGTGGGGCTGTCCGGCACCCGCAGCAGTGCCTCAGCGAGACACATCATCGCAACCCCCTCGTCGGTGGAGAGCCCGTACTCGGCGAGAAACGCTTCAAGCAGGTTGGCTGACCCCTGAGTGCGAACCTGCTCGATCAGGCTGACAGCCTGATCATGAATCTCAGCCTTCAGCCTGACTCCTGGATGCCAATCATTCAGCAGATCGGTGACGCGCGGCCCTTCCCCGGCGTTACGGACGTCATGAATGCGTTGCCGAGCGACATCAAGAGCTCTGCTCATGGGTGAGTCCTGCTCAGGCTCTTCCTGCCAATCAGGAAAGCCAGCCGGGAGATCGCCATGGCAGCTTCATCATCCACTCAGCGGCCAGAAATAAAGAATCGCCGGAAGGCTGACCGCAACAACAATGATCTCAAGCGGCAACCCCATGCGCCAGTAGTCCCCAAAATGATATCCCCCGGGGCCCATTACAATGGTGTTGTTCTTGTGCCCAATAGGCGTAAGAAACGCGCAGGAAGCCGCAACGGCTACGGCCATCAAAAAGGGGTCGGGGTTCAATCCAAGGCGCTGCGCAATCTCAAGGCCGATGGGCGCTGCAATCAGTGCTGTAGCCACGTTATTTAATACATCTGAAAGACTCATCGTCACGATCATCAGGATCGCAAGCACGACCACCGGCGCCAGACCCTCGGTGGCACCAAGGATCCATTGCGCGATAAGCGCAGTGCCTCCACTGCTCTCAAGCGCACTGCCCAGTGGTATCAACGAGCCAAGGAGTATAAGTACCGGCCACTCGACTGACTCATATATCTCCCCTGATTTAACCAATCCAAAAACAACATACACGACCGCAACCAGGCCCAGCGCCACCGGCAGATAAAGCCAGCCTGCACTTGCCGCAATAATCGCCGCGGCAAATGCGCCCACGGCGAGCCAGGCTTTCTCACGCTGCAATACCTTCAGCCCGCGGTCAGCAAGCGCAAGGCAGCCCAACCACTGAACCGCGTAATCAAGGCGGTCCTCAGGGCCACAAAGCAAAAGGATATCGCCAGGGAGGATACGAAGCTTGCGGACCCGGTCACGAAAAGAACGCCCCTGGCGTGACACACCCAGTAACATGGCTCCATGGCGATACGCTAATCGCACATCAGTGGATGAGCGGCCGCTGATTCTCGCTCCCGCGGGCACGACAACCTCAACAATCGCCATTGATTCGCCCAGCAATTGCGTTTTTGAATCTGATATAGCGCTGTTCAGGCCAGCCGCTCCGACAAACTGTTCGATTGCTTCAGCACTGCCTTCGAGCACCAGAATATCGCCTGGGCGGACCTGCTCACGCCGCGCTGAACCGGGCAGCCTCACGTGATTACGCACTAACCCGGTGATGACAACATCGTTTTCTTCTGCAACCCCAAAAGCGTCGCGCAATGGTGCACCCACCATCTTGCTGTCTTTGGGCACCTCGGCCTCTGCGATATATCCGGTCAAGTCTGAAAGCGCACTGGAGGCATTGTCTTTACGCCGAGCCGATGGCAGTAAACGCCAACCCAGCAGTGCGACAAACGTAATACCGGCGATAGCGACGACAATACCGACCGGGGCAAAGTCGAACATCACGAAAGGCTCGCCAAGCGACTGCTCGCGAAACGTCGCAACCACGATATTAGGCGGTGTTCCGATCAGCGTGACCATACCCCCGAGGATTGTCGCAAACGATAGCGGCATCAACGTTGCCCCCGGGCCACGCTCGGCTCGGCGGGCGGCCTCAATATCCACTGGCATCAATAACGAAAGGGCCGCGACGTTGTTCATCACGGCAGATAACACCCCGCCAACACCGGCCATCAGGGCGATGTGGCTGGCGACCCGTTTCACTCGCGAGACCGACACGCGCGCAATCGCTTCAACCACTCCAGAGTTAAATAGCCCGCGGCTGACAATCAGCACCAGGGCGATAATGATGGTCGCCGGATGGCCAAACCCAGCAAACGCCTGATCAGCTGGGACAGCGCCAAGTACCAGCGCGGCGAGCAAAGCGCTGAATGCCACAAGATCGTAGCGCACTCTGCCCCAGATCAGCAGGGCGAAGACCGCCAGTAACAAACCGAACAGGACAAGATGTTCTGAGTTGGCAAGCATGATAGAAAGTGGGTTACGCGCTAACCCAAACCGCTACTTCGGTTGTAAGCGGATAGCGCCATCAAATCGGATCACCTCACCGTTCAGCATCTCGTTATCCACAATATGCAAAACCAGATCTGCATACTCCTCAGGCGCTCCGAAACGCTGTGGAAATGGCACCTGGCCAGCCAGGCTTTGCTGAACCTCATCGGGCATATCGAGCAGCATGGGAGTGGCGATGAGCCCGGGCGCCACCGTCATTACCCGAATCCCAAAACGGGCCAGTTCACGGGCAGCTGGCAAAGTGAGAGCCACCACACCGCCTTTGGACGAGCTGTAAGCGGCCTGGCCTATCTGCCCATCATAGGCTGCAACAGAAGCGGTATTGACGATAACACCACGGGCGCCGCTATCTGATACCGGATCAAGGGCGCTCATCCGCTCGGCCGTAAGGCGCAATACGTTGAAAGTACCCACCAGATTTACGTTGATCACCCGCTGGTACAGATCCAGCTCGTGCGGTCCCTCGCGTCCGACAATTCGTGACGCCGCTGCAATTCCGGCGCAACTCACCACCACACGGGGCGCGCCCAGCTCATTAACCACCTGTTGCAGCGCAACCTCAACTGACTCGCCACTGGAAACATCAGCACCTAAGGCAAGACCGTTGATCGAATCCGCAGTCTGTTGTGCGCTTTCGAGATTCAGATCGACTATCGCGACCCGGGCTCCACGCTTTGCGAGCGCTTTTGCGGTGGCAGCACCCATGCCAGAACCCGCGCCTGTCACCAGCGCGGTCACGCCATTCAGATCCATCATATCGCGAGCTCCAATATCACTCCAGCCAAACTGGGTTAGACCAGGCCTTACGGCCATCGGCATCAACAACCGTAATCCGAAAATGTCCCGGCGTAAAGCGCTGCAATGACAAACGTGCCGACCTGATCCTGGTGCCCAGCACTTTGTCGGCCCGTGAACCACGCCCCGAGATCATCACCGCATGCGCTGGCGAACACTCGACGAGCACCTCATCGGCGCAAACTTCTATATTCTCAATCTGCGGCCCCTGAGATGAATAGTACGCTCCAGCTTTCAGGCTTTCCAGTATCGATTGCGGGTCCAGACTCTGAGCCTTAACATGAATCCAGCCGCCAAAAGCGTCATGCACCATATGATGAGCGTCATCTGTTGCAAAGCCGTGTAGCCGCCTACCCTCATTCAGTAACATATCGCACAACACCCAGCCGTCGCCGCGATTATTCTCTATCTCGGAGCCATGGTTATAGACCTCGACGGCGTGGGCGAATGGCAACAGTTGCGCGTCTTCAGGTCGCAGCCCGTACCATGCCGGATGAACGATGCCAATAAATGCACCGGCTGTAAATGCCCGCTCGGCCAGTGTCACGATACCTTCGTCGACCGCTTTGGGTGCAAAACTCAGGGGCAACCCAACTGCGAGCACGTGCCACACCTCATCGTTCAATAATTTACCGGCGTGCAACTCGGCGGCAATAAGGGTGGTGAAGTCTTCTCGGCGAAAGTGTCGGGTATCGGTTACCGGATAGTCGTAACGTTCAAGAAAATGATCGCTTATTGCCAGAAAGTCGTAGCCTTTCTCGCGGTAACGGCGCACCACCTCTTCAACCGGATAATCACCATCAGAGCAGGTGCAATGGGTATGCAAATTCCCTTTGTAGAAACGCCCAGGTGAGGCAAATGGGAGTTTGCTGGTGATCGTTTTGTACTGGCTCATGGCGACATGGCTGTGAGGTTGGGATCTAAGTTGTGCCGCGCACAAATAAACAAACTGAATAATACGACTACTGGCCTGTGGATTGCACGCCTTCGACAAAAATAGTAATTGCCATGAGTGGATACGGCAACGAAGCCTTTCTCCCTATGACCCCCATCAAAAGTGGTCAATCTTTCTCAAAACAGCGCTCGGGGCCACTAAGCTCAAACGGTGGGCGTCTATCATAGAAAAACGGAGTAGCGATGCCTTATTTAATCTCACGGACTCACTGCTCAAATTTAGAAGAGTTAAGGCTTGCAGCACCCCTCCTCATTCAGGGCTGGATCAGGCTTGTCGCTGGCAAGACTTCCCTCACCGGCATCCTGCAGGTACTCTAAGGTTATTAGCCTTTACCGCTGGGATTAATATGACTGAGTCCACCGCACCCATCGAACGTGAATCCATGGAGGTCGACGTTGTTGTCGTCGGCGCCGGCCCGGCCGGCCTTTCTACCGCCTGCCGATTGATGCAGCTTTCTCAACAACATGAACTGAATCTCAGTGTGGTGGTGCTTGAAAAAGCGGCGGCCGTGGGTGACCACATCCTCTCCGGTGCCGTAATTGAACCCACGGCACTGAACGAGTTATTTCCGGATTGGGCAGAGCGCGGCGCGCCGCTGAATACACCGGTTACCCGTGATGAGATATATTTTTTCACCAGCGCCCAAAAAGCGTTAAAGATCCCCAATGCCCTTGCTCCGCGGACCATGCATAACCACGGTAACTACATTGTCAGCCTCGGTCAGCTGGCCCGCTGGCTTGGAGAACAGGCAGAATCTTTAGGAGTCGATATCTATCCCGGCTTTCCCGCCAGCGAGGTACTGTTCAATGACACCGGCGCAGTAAAGGGAATAGCCACCGGTGAAATGGGTGTCGCTAAAAACGGTGAACACAAAGCCGCGTATGAGCCTGGTATGGAACTGCATGCCAAGTACACGGTGTTTGCTGAGGGTTGCCGGGGGCATCTCGGCAAGCAGCTGATCCGCCAATATGCGCTGGATCATGAAACATCACCGCAGCACTACGGCATTGGCCTTAAAGAACTGTGGCAAGTGGATGCCGCCTGTCACGAGCCGGGGTTGGTTGTGCACGGGGCTGGCTGGCCGTTGTCAGAAAACCACGCATCCGGTGGCGCCTTTTTGTACCATCTGACGGATCGCCAGGTCGCATTGGGACTTATCGTCGATTTGAATTACGACAACCCCTACCTCAGTCCCTTCGACGAACTGCAGCGATTTAAGACACACCCCAAAATTGCACCTACTCTGGCCGGTGCTGAACGGCTGTCGTACGGCGCACGGGCGATTACCAAAGGAGGTCTTAATTCCCTGCCCAAGATGTCGCTGCCCGGGGCCTTCCTGGTAGGCTGTGACGCCGGCACACTCAACTTCTCGAAGATCAAGGGCACCCATACCGCCATGAAATCCGGCATGCTCGCCGCTGAAACTATTGTCGAGGTGTTGCTGGAAGGCGATCCAGGGGGCAAAGATCACACCCACTACGACTCACACATGCGCTGCTCGTGGCTTTACCCGGAACTGAAGTCGGCACGTAATTTCGGGCCAGCCTTGCATAAGTTTGGCCCGTATTTCGGTGGGGCGTTCAATTATGTCGATCAAAACTGGCTGCGAGGCAAATTACCTTTCACGCTAAAAGACAACACTGTCGATCATAACGCTCTCAAAGAGGTCAACAACGCCACACCGATCAACTACCCCAAACCTGACGGAGTGCTGACCTTTGACAAGAACTCCTCGGTTTTCCTGACCAATACCAACCACGAAGAAGACCAACCGGTGCACCTGCATCTTGGCGATGCGGATCTTCCTCTTAGCGTAAACCTGCCCCGTTGGGCCGAGCCTGCACAGCGATATTGTCCGGCAGGGGTCTACGAGATTGTCAGCGAAGGCTCAGTGCAACGCTTTCAGATAAATGCCCAGAACTGCATTCATTGCAAGACCTGCGATATCAAGGATCCCAGCCAGAACATCACCTGGGTGACTCCCGAGGGTGGTGGCGGGCCATCCTATAGTGCAATGTAGGCAGGCCTATCGACTCCTGTACTGTTTTACTTAACCGATAAACGCGCGGGCATTCTGAAAGAGGCGCAGCCACGGGCTGTGTTCACCCCAGTCTTTTGGATGCCAAGAATTGGTCAGCGTCCTGAAGTTGCGCTCAGGGTGCGGCATCATGATGGTAGCCCGGCCCTTAGCCGCACACAGGCCGGTAATTCCGTGATCAGAGCCATTCGGATTGAACGGATACTGATCGGTAGCATTGCCGTAGTTATCGACAAATCGCAGGCTGGCCTGCACGGCGTTATCCGGCATTGACGCTATATCCGACCCAGAAAATACGGCCCGGCCTTCGCCGTGCGCCACAACAACGGGAATACGACTCCCCGCCATCCCTTCAAACAGGACCGACTCACTTTCCAGAACCTCCACCATCACTACACGTGATTCAAACTGTCCTGAGTGGTTGTTCGCGAATTCGGGCCAATGCTGAGCCCCGGGAATCAGATCCTTCAGCGCTGCCATCATCTGACAGCCATTACACACTCCCAGCGCAAAAGCGTTGTCGCGATGAAAGAATGCTTCAAACATGTCCCGCAGGTGCCCCTGAAAAAGGATTGATTTAGCCCAACCCTGTCCGGCACCCAATACATCGCCAAAAGAGAACCCGCCGCAGGCTACAAAGCCACTGAAGTCCGCCAGGTCGTGTCGGCGCTCAGCAAGATCAGACATGGTGACATCAACGGCGGCAAATCCCGCCCGATCAAATGCGGCTGCCATCTCCATCTGCCCGTTTACCCCCTGCTCGCGCAAGATTGCAATCCTGGGGCGTTTGCCACTCAAAATCGCCTTGGTCGCGGGATTGTGCTCTGGATCAAACGCCGGCAAGGCGCTTAAGCCCGGATCGGATAGATCACGCAGGCGTGCGTATTCCTCGAGTGCACATTGAGGGTTATCCCGCAGCCCTTGCATGCGGAAACTCAGTTCTGACCAGGCACAATGCAAGTCGCTGCGCCGGGTTTCGAGCACTACCTCTTTGCCTGCCCGAATCCGCACGGTGTCAGGCGTGCCACCTGGTCTTCCAATAACCCGAACCCATTGGCGCAAACCAACGCGCTCAAATAGACGCCAGACGTGATCCAGCGCATCACAGGGTACCTGCAGGACGGCTCCCGCTTCTTCGGCAAAAACTGCTGCCAGCGGGTTATCAACAACGCCCAGATCAATGTCGAGCGAGCAGCGACTGGCGAATGCCATTTCGGCAAGCGTTACCCCTAAGCCCCCATCAGAGCGATCGTGATACGCCAGCAACAAGCCCTGTGCCAGCAGCTCCCGGGTCACCTCGAAAAATGCGACCAGATCCTGGGGGTATTCAAGGTCCGGAACCTGATCGCCCACTTGCCCGTATACCTGTGCCAATGCCGACCCCCCAAGGCGCTGGCAGCCACGGGCAAGATCCACCAGCAACAACTCAGTGTCGAGCTCCAAATTAAGATCGGGGGTAACGCATTTGCGCACATCTCCAACCGATGCAAAAGCGGTAATCACCAGCGATAACGGAGAGGAGACGCTATGCTCGACTTCCCCAACCTGCCAACGGGTCGACATAGACATCGAATCCTTGCCTACCGGAATCGAGATGCCAAGCGCCGGGCAAAGGTCACTCGCCACCGCGCGCACCGTATCAAAAAGTGCCGCATCTTCGCCGGGCTCACCAGCGGCAGCCATCCAGTTGGCCGACAGATGGACGTCTGAAAGAGCGTGAATCCCGGCACAAGCAATATTGGTAATTGCCTCGGCGACTGCCATCCGACCACTGGCTGGCCCACTCACGAGGGCCAAAGGCGTTCGCTCGCCCACCGCCATTGCCTCCCCAGTGTGGCCATCAAAACCCGCAGCCGTAACCCCGGCATCAGCGACTGGGACCTGCCAGGGACCGACCATCTGATCACGGACCACCTGGCCGCCGACACTGCGGTCGCCAATCGTGATCAGAAAAGTCTTATCGGCCACCGCCGGCAGGCGTAGCACCCGATCAAAGGCCTCATCCATTGTGATGCCAGAAAGGTCCAGAGCCGGGTAGTTGGCCGCCTGACGCCGGGCATCGCGCTGCATGCGTGGTGCGTTGCCAAACAGGGTTGTCATAGGCAGATCCACCGGGTGCGGCCCGGCCACCCCGGAGACACGCAAATGCTCATCCGCACTGGCGCTACCCACGATGCTAAAAAGGCACCGCTCCCTCTCGCATAGCGCCTTAAAATCTTCGATGCGCTTTGGTGCGACAGCCAAGACGTAACGCTCCTGCGCTTCATTACACCAAAGTTGCATCGGCGAAAGCCCCGGTTCATCACTCGGAATAGCGTCCAGGCTGAACACAGCGCCGATTCCCGCATCGTGCACAAGTTCAGGTAGCGCATTCGATAGTCCGCCGGCACCCACATCATGCAAGGACACAATCGGGCTTTGTGCACCCAGGGCAATACACCGGTCTAACACCTCCTGGCAGCGACGCTGCATCTCGGCATTGCCACGTTGCACTGATGCAAAATCTAATGCCTCATCACTTTGT
>Ga0207988_1000595_pt1 | contig 21154 bp, 20 predicted proteins | sample ETNtaG_11_FD_185773 | JGI IMG/M metagenome (GOLD analysis project Ga0207988, IMG submission 185773) | Marine microbial and viral communities from oxygen minimum zone, Eastern Pacific Ocean - ETNP201310SV74 (SPAdes) (version 2) | ecosystem: Environmental > Aquatic > Marine > Oceanic ...
GGAAGCTCATCACCTCTGCCGAAATCTGATATACCCGGTACCTGATCCGAGCTTCCCCTTCCTTGGTGTTCATTTTACACGGATGATCGAAGGCGGACTTGAATGTGGCCCGAATGCGGTGCTGGCATTCGCCCGTGAGGGTTATACCGGTTCGACTGTGAACTGGAAAGATCTTTCAGAAACCCTGAGCTATTCGGGATTCCTCAGGCTTTCTGCAAAATACTGGCGCACGGGCCTTGGAGAAATGTGGCGTTCTTTCAGTAAACGTGCTTTCGTTCGGGCCCTGCAACGTCTGGTTCCGGAAATACAGGAAGATCACCTGGAAGCCGTTCCTGCAGGGATCAGAGCTCAGGCGGTCACTCCGGAGGGCAAGCTTGTCGATGATTTTTTGATTCAAGAATCCGAACATATCATCCATGTTGGCAATGCCCCATCACCCGCAGCGACTTCCTCGCTCAACATCGGACGGCTGATTGTTGAAAAACTTGAGGCACATTTTTAACCCCACTCATGTAGTACGGAATGCTCTACCGTGTAGTGCGGCCATTGTTTTTTTCTGGAGACCCAGAAAGGACCCATGAACGGGTGCTTGGAACTGTGGAACGTCTCGCTTCAGTAAAGGGCTTTGAAAGCTTTGCCCACAAACTTTACGGCTGGGAATCCCCTCTCCTGGAAACCCTACTTTGGAATCGTGTGCTTCCCAATCCTGTTGGGCTAGCTGCCGGTTTTGATAAAAACGGAAGGATCATCGATCCTCTCTTCAGCCTCGGATTCGGCCTAGTCGAGGTGGGCACGATGACTCCTCGCCCCCAGCCGGGGAATGAACGTCCCAGGCTTTTTCGCCTGCTTGAGGACAAGGCCCTGATCAACCGACTCGGGTTCAATAACGAAGGGTTGGAGTGTCTGATTGAAAAACTTCAAAAAAGAATAAGTCGAGGGATACTTGGTGTCAATCTGGGGAAAAATAAGGATACACCTCTCGAGGATGCAGTTGAGGATTACCTGAAAGGACTGGCAGGAACGCATCCTTGGGCGGATTATTTCTGTGTCAATGTCAGTTCTCCAAATACCGAAGATTTGAGACGCCTGCAGGAAGGAGATCAACTGAGCGGGCTGTTGGATCGGGTCTGCCGTCAAAGAGAATTTTTGGACAGCAAAACTGGAAAAAAGACTCCGTTGCTGATCAAAATCGCGCCGGATTGGAAAGATGATGCTCTTGAACAAAGCATCGAACGCCTCAAACCTTTCCCTCTGGATGGTATCATTTCCACCAACACCACACTTTCAAGAAGCGGGTTGAACAACCCCTTAAGTCGTGAATCCGGAGGATTGAGCGGAAAACCGCTGTTGGAGTCCAGCAACCGGATTGTCCGAACAATTTACCGAGAACTTGGTACAAGGATGCCGATCCTGGGTGTGGGAGGAATTTTCACTGCCGAGGATGCGTATCAAAAAATCAAAGCGGGAGCGAGCGCAGTACAAATCTACACCGGGCTGGTTTATGAAGGGCCGGGACTCGTGATGCGCATTAAAAAGGGACTGGCCAGGTTACTCAAAGAGGAAGGACTGCCAAACATAACTGCCGCAATTGGGATCGAAGCCAATCAATCGAGTCAGTCCTGACGTCGGTCTCGGATCACCTCGAGCATTTCCTCGACCGTGCCAACTTTTTTTCTAGGGCGACCTTCCGCTTCCCCGGCCTTGGTCTCATAATCCTCCAAAAGTTTCCAGTCGCTGAAGGAAACGACCTCGGCTCCCTTATTTTGAAGTAGTTTCAGGATGTCCGGGACTTCACCCTTTTCCAGAGGCTCTGATTCCGAGGCATTGAGGGTGGCAAGCATGCGGTTCACGCTTTCGATGGCATCGGGTTTATTGGTTCCAACAACCCCACTGGGCCCACGTTTGATCCATCCCGCGGCAAATTCTTTTGGGCAGCGTTTTCCGTTTTCCAAAATCTGACCTGCCTCATTGGGAATCGTTCCTGAAGTATCGTCAAAGGGCACATCAGGCAGAGGTTCACCACGGTAACCCACCGAACGAAAAATCAATCCGGTCTGCAATTCGAAGGTCTGATCTGTCGCTTCGGCACCCATAGACCCATCAGGTTTTTCTAGCAGCCGGTTCCTTCTCAATTTGATGCCGGTTACCCTTCCGTCCTTTCCAAGGATCTCCACCGGAGAGGCAAGAAATAGAAGATGGAGTCTCTTTTTCATTCCGCGTGGTGGGGTTTCGAGCATTCCCTGTAAGAGCTCGATGTTCTTGCGCGTGTCCTTCCCGGCCTCTTCCTGAAGAAACTTTTTGCTGGAGGCATCAAGGTTCAGTGCATCTGCTTCTAACTCCACTTCGGTGTCAGGCAGATGCATCAGTTCCCTGGCTTCGACGGGGGTGAACGCGGCCTGGACGGGTCCCCGACGTCCGATGACCCAGATATCACGGACCCTGCTTGAATCCAATGCCAAAAAAGCTTGATCAGAAATATCCGTCTGTCTCAATTCCTCCATACGGTGGGAGAGGATCCGGGCCACATCGATGGCAACGTTGCCCATTCCGATGATCACCGCCTGTTCTGAATTCAGGTTGAAACGTTTTTCGCGGTAATCGGGATGAGAATTGTACCAGCCCACGAACTCGGTCGCCGAATGGCTTCCTTCCAGGCCTTCTCCAGGGATACCAAGCCTGCGATCACTTCGGCTTCCAACCGTGTAGAGCACTGCGTCGTAATGTTCGAGCATCTCTTTGCGTGTCAGGTCCCTCCCGAATTCAATGTTTCCAAAAAAACGGAAATGATCCTGGCTCGCGATCCGGTCGAAGATCTTGCAGACGTTCTTGATTTTCTGATGGTCTGGGGCCACTCCTCCGCGCACCAATCCGTATGGAGTGGGCAGGCGGTCAAAAAGATCAACCTTGACTGGGATCTCCTGCTGTTTCAGAAGTTCACCCACAGCGTAAAACCCTGCTGGCCCGGCACCTATAACAGCCAACCTCCAGTGGGGGGGATTGGAACACGACAAATCAGGCTGTGTCATCTTTCCTAACCGGCTGATAATTTACGTAGCAATTCACCACCACCCTGTTCAAGTAGGGCACGTGCAACCCTGACTCCCAGTTGTTCCGCATTCTGACGAGGAGCATATTCTTCCCCTCGAATGATTTCGGTTCCATCCGTATCCGCAATTAATGCCCGAAGATGGAGCATTTCATTTTCAATCATACACAACCCAGCAAGAGGGACCTGACAGTTCCCCTCAAGTTTTTCGAGGACCTTCCTTTCTGCAATGATACAATCCCTGCTAGAATCATCATTCAAGAAATGAAGCTTTTTCAGGGTATTAACGTCATCCTTTCGGATTTCGATGGCCAACACGCCCTGGCCTATTGCAGGAAGCATCTGTTCTGGTAAAAGTTCCTGGTCGATACGATGTTCCAGTTCCAGTCTTCGCAATCCAGCTACCGCCAGAACAGCAGCATCCACTTTACCAGAATCCAGTTTCTGAAGTCTTGTAGGAACATTTCCACGTAAGGAAGTTACTTTTAGATCGGGCCGTATGTTTTTGAGCTGGGCAGCGCGCCTGAGGGAACTGGTGCCTATCATGGAACCGGGAGGAAGATCCTCGAGTTTCATATTCTTTTCACGGAAGACAATGGCATCATGAGGATTTTCACGACTCAAGATGGTGGAAAGCTCCAGTCCGTCAGGCAATAAGGCAGGTACATCCTTGAGGCTATGGACGGCAAGATCAGCTTGGTTTTCCAGTAGAGCACTTTCAAGTTCCTTGACAAAAAGCCCTTTACCACCTGCTTCCGCCAGAGGACGATCAAGAATCAGGTCCCCTTTGGTTTTGAGCACAACCAATTCAACACGGAGTCCTGGATGCTGTTGCAGAAGCCTATCACGGACGTGTTCCGCCTGCCAGAGTGCAAGCTTGCTGCCTCGTGTGGCAATCCTCAGCAACGAACCTGACACTTTAGAACCAGATGACGTAGAACCCACTCATCACTTCTTGAGCAACTTGAGGGCAGGTTGGGAAATGCTTTCCTGTTTTGAGTGATTGGGGTCCAAATCAAAAAGTTCGGAAAGGGTTTCCAGATAGAGGTGCAGATCCTCACGTCCACTCAGATGCTTGAGGCGGGTGGAGGGTTTGTGCAGGAGTTTATTGGTTAACACTCTGGCCATTTTTTCGACCTCGGCTTGCTGTTTTTCTGATAGAGATCCAAGCCGCCCCAAGGTTTTTTGCAGCTCTAACTCCACCGTTTCACTGAAAGATTCCCGGAGGTTTTTGACCAATGGGATAACGGACTGGGTTTCGAACCACTGCATCACCTTTTCCTGTTCTTCAAGGATGATTTTTTCTGCAAGGTTTGACTGTTCTTTTCGCTCCTCACGATTTTGCTCAACCACCCCCTGGAGATCGTCGATGTCGTAGCAGTAAACTCCGGAAAGGTCATTTACTGAAGGATCGATGTCCCTTGGAACAGCGATATCGATAAAAAACATCGCTCGACCCCGTCGTTTACGAAGGCTTGCGCGAACTCGATCTGGAGTGAGGATGGGTTCACGGGCTCCCGTGGAACTGATTACGATGTCTGCATCAGGAAGTTCGCTGTAGAGTTTTTCAAAAGGGAAAACACTGGCCTGGAACTGTTCAGCTAATTTCGCGGCATTGGAGAAGGTACGGTTAGTAACTTTCAGTTGATGGATGCCGGTTCGGAGGAGATGAAGGATTGCGAGTTCTGCCATCTCCCCTGCTCCAATCACGAGTACTTTTTGCTGGCGGATGTCTTCGAAAATACGTTTTGCCAGTTCTACAGCGGCATAACTGATGGAAACCGCATTGTCTCCAATGGAGGTTTCGGTGCGGACCCTTTTGGCAACCGAAAAGGCGCGGGTGAACATTGCATAAAGAAAACGCCCTGTTAATCGGTTCTCATGAAAACGTCCGAAGGCCTCTTTCAACTGACCTAGAATCTGCGGCTCTCCCACCACCATTGAATCCAAGCTTGAGGCAACCCGGAAAAGGTGATGCAGAGCTTTTTCTTCACGAAGCAGGTAATGGCTTTCGAGCAATTCTGGAATTCCCCAATAGTTCTGTAGCACTTCCAGAAGTTCTTCCTCTGGACGTTCCATATTGTAGAGAAACAACTCCGTGCGGTTACAGGTGCTTAATAAGACACTTTCCTGAATTCCACAGCTGGCTTTGATATGATGAACCAGTTCAAGCTGTTCATTCTCTGTCAAGGAAATCCTATCCCGTACTTCAAGAGGGGTACTGCGGAAATTCCAGCCCAGAAGCGTGAAGTTCATCTTATTGAGTGGAGTATCAGAGAAGGGGGCCCTTGATATTTGCTTGGACAAGCAACTTTGAATCCATTAATTTTTTGAAGTAAACCATTTATAATTTATACCTTTTTAACCTTTTAACAAGTCCCTAATCCTGAAGTGCTTTCCTTCTTCTCACGCTGGATAACGGCCAATGACCTAACCGTGCTTCGGATCCTGCTGGTTCCAGTGATCTTTATCGTGGTTCTCATCTGGAAAAATAACCCCTGGATCCTCTTTGGAATTTGGTTTGTTTATTTTTTTGCCTGCCTCACCGATTATTGGGATGGGGTACTGGCACGCTATCAGAACAAAAGCACCAAACTGGGCATGTTGCTCGACCCGATTGCCGACAAAATCCTGATCATGTCCTTGCTAATTGTTCTAGTAGGACTGAGCCGTGCGCCTGATTATCTTGTGGCGATTCTGATCACCCGTGAATTTGCCATCACCGGACTCCGGGCCGTTGCTGCGGCTGAGGGACGTGTGATTGCAGCCAGCACCGGAGGGAAATACAAAACTATCAGTCAGATGCTTGCAGTAGGATTCCTGATCATCCATTACCCGACTCTTGGCATACCGACCCATGAAACCGGGATAGTACTCCTGTGGCTGGCGACTGGAATTTCGATTTGGAGCGGTTTCCATTACTTCCGAGCTTATTATTCGACCCTGCCCGATCCATCTTCGGAGTCGACAAACTCCGCTGGACAATGAAGCATGACCTGTTAATTTGTTAAGTCCCTCAGACAGCATCCAAGTCTTCAACCCTTCCTTATTTCAAGTATTCTATGACAACCATCCTCTGTGTAAGAAAAGAGCAGCAAGTGGTCATGGCCGGAGACGGCCAGGTATCCATGTCCAATACGATCATGAAACCGTCTGCACGCAAGATTAGAAGAACCTACAACGACAAAGTGATTGCAGGTTTTGCCGGATCTACAGCGGATGCATTCACCCTGTTTGAAAAATTCGACGAAAAGCTGGAGCAGTACAACGGCAAACTGGTTCGATCTGCAGTTGAATTGGCAAAAGAATGGCGAACGGACAAGATGCTGCGAAACCTCGAAGCACTACTAGCCGTTTCGAATGAAGAGGCTTCGTTGATTGTTTCAGGAAATGGAGATGTCATTGAACCGGACGACGGATTGATTGGAATCGGATCCGGAGGGATGTATGCCCTCGCTGCTGCCAGGGCACTGATGGACTCCAAACTTAGTGCGATGGAGATTGCCGAAAAATCGATGAAGATTGCAGCAGAAATCTGCATCTATACCAATGATCAGATCACCTTCGAAGAACTGAGCTTTAAGCCAACTGAATGAACATGGAAGAATTCGCAAAAGAAACCAATCAGACTCCAAAGGAGATCGTCTCTTCCCTGGACCGTTACATCGTTGGTCAGCATGAAGCCAAAAAAGCTGTTGCTATCGCACTTCGGAACCGCTGGAGGAGGCTGCAATTGGGAGATGACCTTCGTGATGAAATCTTGCCCAAGAACATCATCATGATTGGTCCAACAGGAGTCGGTAAAACGGAGATCGCACGCCGCATCGCACGCCTCGTGAGTGCTCCTTTCATCAAAGTTGAGGCCTCTAAATTCACTGAAGTCGGATACGTTGGCCGGGATGTGGAATCCATCATCCGTGATTTGGCCGATTATTCGGTGAACATGGTGCGCCAGGAACTGATGGCACGTAAACAGGAACAGGCTGAGGCGATGGTGGAAGAAAGGTTGCTTGATTTACTGCTGCCCCCGGTCAACAAAGAGGATTCGGAAGAACCTCAGCAAACCAATCCGACCCGTGAAAAATTCCGTGAGAAAATGCGTTCAGGAGTGCTCGAAGATAAGATGGTGGAGCTCAAAGTTGCAGAAAAGGCCTCCGGACCGGTGATGGAACTGATGCCGATTTCAATGAATGACAACATGGACATGAATATCCGTGACATGCTCTCGAACATGATGCCCAAAAAGCAGAAACAGCGTCGTGTTTCCATTGCCGATGCACGGGGCATTTTGCAGCAGGAGGAGGTAGGCAAGCTGATCGACATGGAAGAAGTAACCCGTGAGGCGGTTAACCGAGTAGAACAGAACGGCATCGTTTTTTTGGACGAAGTGGACAAGATCGCATCACGCCGAGGCCAGCATGGACCTGATGTTTCAAGAGAAGGGGTTCAGCGTGACCTTCTGCCGATCGTAGAAGGATCGACGGTCAACACCAAATACGGGGCGATCCGTACCGAGCATATCCTCTTCATCGCCGCGGGTGCTTTTCACCTTTCCAAGCCCTCGGACATGATTCCTGAAATGCAGGGTCGTTTCCCGATTCGAGTTGAACTGGAGTCTCTGTCTCAAGAGGATTTTGTGCGAATCCTCACAGAACCGAAAAACGCATTGATCGTCCAGTACACCGAGTTGCTGAAAACAGAGAAGGTGACCATTGAATTTACCGAGGAAGCGGTTCAGGAAATCGCCAATGTCTCCTGTAAGATCAACGAGGACTCGGAAAACATCGGCGCACGCAGGCTACACACGGTCATGGAGCAACTTCTTGAAGAAGTGAGTTTCGAAGCTCCAGAACTTGAGGGGCAGACGGTCACCATCACCCCGGAATACATTCACGGCCGACTTTCCAATCTGATGAAAAACCAGGATTTGAGTCGCTACATTCTCTGACTTGATGGACTATCCAACCCTGCTTCGACAGCTTGAAGGGCAGCTCAAATTCCTGAATGATCGTGGAACCCGTTTCCTCGGCCTGGAAAAGCTACCAGAAGAAGAGCTTGCTGAAATACAAGAAGGGCTTGTCAGGATTGTTCCGAGGATCCAGGCAAAAACAACGGTCCGAAAAAATGAGAGGCAAAAACCGACTCAAATGATTCGGCAGTTTTTGGACGATCAGCAGCGTTCCAGTTTTATTTCTAAAAAAACGCAGACCACTGGAAAAGTTAGGAATGATTCACAAAATGTTGAAATTTCCATGAAGCCATCGATGAATCAGTCGGAGCTTGATGTATCAGACCAAAACTCTGCCATGGACACAGGACCTGAAGCGAATAACCTTGAGGAACTGAGGGAACTCAACAAAGGGTGCATGCGCTGTCCTTTGGGTTCAGACCGGAATAAGCTGGTATTCGGACACGGCAACCCCAAAACACCTTTGATGTTCATTGGAGAAGGGCCAGGTGCAGATGAAGACGAACAAGGGGAACCTTTTGTCGGGCGAGCAGGAAAATTACTAACCAAGATGATTCACAGCATCGGTATCGATCGTGAGGATGTCTACATCACCAATGTGGTCAAATGCCGTCCTCCCGGAAATCGGAATCCGGAACCCCTGGAAGTTTCTTCCTGCATGAGCATTCTGGAAGGCCAATTGAAATTGGTTTCTCCCAAACTCATCGTCACTCTGGGAAACGTTCCGACCCGTGCCCTGCTTCCAGATATTCAAGGAATCACCAAGGTTCGAGGCAAACCTGTCCAATTTAAAAATTGGACACTGTTGCCAACGTTTCACCCTTCTTATCTTCTCCGCAACCGGACGGCGATGTCGTTGGCCTGGAAGGACTTCAGGATGATTGCCTCGATGGCATTCGGTTCAGAAGGTTGAGCTTAGGTCAACAATCCTGATCCACTTCAACTTCAACTGACCCATGGACCTGCAACCCGTTAAGGGCACGCGTGATTTTTTCCCGGAGCAGATGCGTGAACGCAACTGGCTTTTCGATGTCTGGCGAAAAATTTCGCTGCAGGCAGGATTCGAGGAATACGACACCTGTGTCCTTGAACACGAGGAGCTTTATATCCGCAAGGCGGGTGATGAAATTAGTCAGCAGCTATACAGTTTTGAGGATAAAGGCGGGCGCAGGCTCAGCCTGAGGCCTGAGATGACTCCTTCCTTGGCAAGGATGATCCTTCAGCACCAGCGTTCTCTGCCGATGCCGGTGCGGTGGTTTTCCATCCCCCAATGCTTCCGTTATGAACGGATGACCAAGGGGCGTCGAAGAGAACATTTTCAATGGAACGCTGACATCATCGGACAGCCTGGGGTGACGGCAGAGGCTGAAATCCTGCTTCTGTTGATCAGTGCCTGCCGAGAAATGGGATTGACCGATTCAGAATTCCGGATTTTTCTGAACGACCGCAGAATCCTGAACAGCATTCTGGAAAAAATCCAGGTCCCCGAACACCTCCATGACGCGGTGCTTGTGGTCATGGACAAGCGCGACAAAGTATCACCCGAGAACTTTTCGCGAATGCTGGTTGAAACAGGGATGAATGCTTCTCAGGTGGAGCAGTTGAAAGATCATCTCGAGATGCCAGAACTCGAATCACTTTCTATGGCACTTCCTGGATGTGAGGGTATAAATGCTCTTCAAGAACTGATGGGACTGCTTGAAATTGCAGGATTCCGAAATTTTGTCCAATTTGACGTGACCATCGTCCGTGGACTCTCCTATTACACAGGGCCGGTTTTCGAGATGAATCATCCTGAAAAATCTCACCGTGCCATTTGTGGAGGAGGACGCTATGACTCCCTGCTTTCCACCTACGGCGGAGAAGTCATTCCCGCTGTAGGATTCGGATTTGGTGACGTGGTCATCCTCGATGTGCTCCAGGAACATGGACGAAGTCCTGACCTGAACAGAAAACTCGATTTCACCATCATCCCCTTCGAAGCGGCTCAGGTGGGAACAGCACTCAAATTGGCTGGAGATTTGCGGGCCCAAGGTTGGAGTGTGGAATGCAATTTCGGACTGAAAAAAATGAAAAAGGCGATGCAACAGGCATCAGAATCGGGAGCTGAACGGGCCTTACTTTTGTTTCCGGAGGAAATGGAACGCAACGAGGTGGTGGTCCGGGACATGAAACTCAGAGAGCAGACCAACATACAGCTCGAACAACTGCTTCAAACTCCTGCAGGCGGACTTATCCGCGAGTGATGATGCTTCGCTCTTCCGGATTGATACCCACTTTTTCCAGTATGCTGGTGCTTCTGGCATTGGATCAGCTTTCCAAAATCTGGGTCCGTGAAAACATCCCACTTTATGAAATGACCCCGCTGGTTCCCAATTTTCTGGACCTGACCCATGTTCAGAACCGTGGTGTGAGTTTCAGTTTCCTGGCAGACCTTTCGGACCCCATCCGGATCCCCCTGCTGGTTGGAGTTTCATTGGTGGCTGTTGTCGGTATGCTTTATTACCTGATCCGTTATCGTCAGAAACTGGATCTCTACACGCGCCTTGGGCTGTCATTTATCATCCCTGGTGCTGTCGGCAATCTCATCGACAGAGCCTGGTTTGGGCAGGTCACCGATTTCATTCATTTTCGTTGGTATGATTTTAGTTTTTTCATTAACAACATCGCTGATTGTTTGATCAGCATTGGCGTTGTAGGATTTTTCATTACCCTCATCCGGGAACATATGCACAGCAGACAAGAAGAAACCGACAGTCCAAATAGTCCCTAATAAACTTGCATCCCTCCAACTTTTTAAGTATCTTTTTATGCCCAGTAGGGCGATTAGCTCAGCTGGGAGAGCGGCGGCCTTACAAGCCGTAGGTCACAAGTTCGATCCTTGTATCGCCCACCAATTCCCAGTGTGGGGTCGTAGTTGAGTTTGGTTACAACACTGGCCTGTCACGCCAGAGGCCGCGGGTTCGAGCCCCGTCGACCCCGCCACTCCAAAGAGTGGCACCCACCCTTAAAGTCATATAAATCCCCGTAAAGTGAGTACAGGCTCAGATTTCGGTTTCAAGGAGCCCATTGGGGTTATTCGATCCCTGCTTGTTTCCGTGATCATTTGTTGATTTAGCACAAGGTTTTGGGTTTTAGACCGACAACCGTTCTTTTTCTGCTTTTGAAATCGGGCTCCACGTTGTGAATTGATTCGGTGTCACTTCATCCAACTGGACTGAATCCAGAATCTTCATGCAGAAAAGATCCAGCAATTGTTTGAGCAGATTCCTAAGATAATTCTTGAACTTGAGGAAGGTACAAGATTTCTCAGCCGGAGTGATTGCCTAGAAGAGTAATTGCAGGTGGAACAAATCATGTTGATAAACTAACATTCAATTTTGATCCATTAAATGGGGGTAGGTCAGAAGATGATGAAGAAACCCGATCGTCAAGAACCGGTCCAATCGGAAAGCGAAAGTAATCAATCTCACCTCCGAAGTGACTGGGCCGAACGCACGCACGATTCTGTTACCAGGGGCTTGTTGGCAGAGGATACCCGTTATTTCATGCATCAGTCAGTCTCAACGCCCTGTCTGTCTGTCATTACCAAAGCCGAAGGCGCCTACATCGAAGATGCAAAGGGCCGCCGCTATTTGGATTTTCACGGAAATAACGTGCATCATATCGGCTATGGGCACTCCAAACTAAAGGCTGCCATCACACGGCAAATGGACACCTTGCCTTTTGCACCACGTCGCTTCGCTTGCCAACCAGCCCTGTCTTTGGCGAAAAAGCTCGCCGATATCGCGCCCGGAGATCTCGCTAAAGTTTTGTTCACGACCGGCGGTTCGGATGCTGTTGAAGTCGCACTGAAAATCGCGCGAGCGGCTACGGGTCGTTACAAGACCATCTCTTTCTGGGACGCCTTCCACGGTGCCGGTTTTGGTGCTGTGTCCATCGGCGGTGAGCAGATGTTTCGCTCTCACATCACTGGGCCCCTACTCCCCGGCACCGAGCACATTGCACCTTTTGCCTGTTACCGCTGTCCCTACGGTTATCCTGATCGCGACGGAAAACCACAACTCGAACTGTGCAAAATGACCTGCGCCCGTTTTGTCCGATACGTGTTGGAAAAAGAAGGTGATGTCGCAGCTGTCATCGCTGAGCCACTGAGGGCGGTTCCCTATATTCCCCCTCCGGGTTTCTGGCAAGAAGTACGACAGGCTTGCGACGAATATGGGGCATTACTGATCTTCGATGAAATACCCACCGGGTTGGGCAAGACGGGCCGGATGTTTGCCTGTGATCACGAAAATGTTGTGCCCGACATTCTGGTGTTGGGTAAAGCACTGGGGGGAGGGATTCTCCCGATTGCTGCGGTCCTTGCTAAAAATGAACTGGATGTTGCCAACGATTATGCGATTGGACACTACACCCATGAAAAAAACCCTGTCACTTCACAAGCTGCATTGACGACCATAAATATTATCGAAGAAGAAAACCTGGTTGAGAATGCTGCAAAGATTGGTGACTATGCGTTACAGCGCCTTAACCAACTTAAGGCCGTGCATCCTAGCATCGGTGATGTCCGAGGCCGGGGCTTTCTGATTGGGGTCGAACTTGTGTTGGATCGTGAAAGCAAAAGAGCCGGCAACGATCTCGCAGAAGACGTATTTTACCGCTGCCTGGATAAGGGTTTGTCTTTTAAAATTACTATGGGCAACGTGCTAACACTTTCGCCTCCGTTGAACCTGACCCGCGTGCAGATGGACGCCGCACTGGAAGCAATCGATACCAGCCTTGGCGAAGCCGAAAAGGCTCTTGGCCTTTCATGACATACAACTCAGACATTCTTTATGGCCTTGCGTGTACTGGATATACTGAATTCAGAAAAGAAAATTCTGTGCTACAGTGAGCAGTCAGCTTAAGGAAGGTCGGGGAAGCAGGGAAAGAGGGTAATCGAGGGGACAATCAATCTGGAATTGAAACTTCAAAAATCATTTATAATTTCTTCTCATCTAGAGCCAGATGTCCCAATCACGTTCAAATCCATCAGGACGTACAATTCCTCTTAAAATAATTTCCTCAAAACGCGTATCGTCTGACCCCGAATCTTTTCTCGAATTATTAAGAATCCTGCTTTTGCAGGTTTTCCCATATTTCCTGGTTCAGAGAGAATAAATCAGGTGCACAACCTGGATCACCTCGCATATGGCGATGATGCTCAAGGTCACGGGGACAATCGATTTTGGGAGTTTGCGAAACAGGTACACCACACCTGCTATCACAACTAGGGTCAACAGACTGACCGGCCATTGTTCCAGCCAGGGTTCCAGAATGGCTTCAAAATCCAGATACATCACTTCAATTGGGTCTTGGGTTCAACAAAGAATGGTTGATTCTTGACCATCCTCGGAGATTTTCAAGTTCATTCCAAATTTAAATCACAAGAATCTGGAAGGAACAAAATCAGAAAATGTAGATGAGAATATAATGTAGAGGAACTGGGAAACAAGAACGAGAGGGGCAGAACTTAACTATAAAATGGTTGACTCAGACGTTCAGTTGAGGATCGATGCTGCCAGTCTGTGAAGCTCGACGCGTAGGCCGAGTTTACTGGAAGGCATCACCTGGGTGAAAAACATGGTGTTAGAATCGGAAACAGGGTCGATCCAGAAAACCGTGTTGGCCACCCCACCCCATCCGAATTCTCCCTGGTTTGACTGCCAGCCCAAGCGTTTGGAGTCTTGAGCGATCCATACGCCCAGGCCCATACCCAGGCCTTCGAAGGGCATCCATTCACGAAAACCTTCTGGGCCTTCCGGAAGCATCGAGGCGATGTCTGCTGTTAACTGGTTGCTTGCCATCCGACGGGCCAGATCTGGAGTTGTTACAGGGTTTTCCTCCCCCTTGAAGGCTTTTCGCAGCATATTGCTGAACTTCATCCAGTCCGAAGGTGTGGAAAAAAGTCCTGCCCCACCCCAGTGGTTGGGAAAACTTTTTGGAAGGACCGAATCTACTCCAGGAGAAGGCCCAGGAAAAGGATCCTCAATTTTGGAGTAGCCTCCTCCATCCCTGGCAAAATAGAGATGTGCGTGATTGGGGATCTGGGAATCCTGAAGAGCAAAGGAGGTATTCTTCATTTCCAGGGGTTCAAAAATCAATTCCTCCATCAAAAGGCCCAAGGGTTTTTCTGCTGCACGCATCAGTACCATTCCCAAAACATCAATTCCCAATCCATAACGCCATGCACTTCCAGGTGGAAAGGCCAATGGAAGTTCCTGGAGGGTGGACAGCAATTCATTGAGGCTGGGTTTCTTTCCAAGTCGTGTATCCAAGGCCTGATCCAGAAAAGATCCTCCGGCTGCGTTATAACTGTACCCGGAGGTGTGGGTCATCAACTGGCTTAAAGTCGGACCAGTTTCCAATAAATCACACTTTTCCAGGGATGCTTCCGGTTTCCTCAATGCTTTTGGTTTTGCCAGTTCCGGGATCCAGGTTTCTACCGGTTCTTCCAAATCAATCAAACCCTGTTCTTCCAGTAGCAATGCAGTGAGAACGGTCACGGGTTTGGTCATCGAATAAACCCTGAGAACCGATTCAGGCTCCGCAGGGAGATTGTTTTCCGGCTGGGTCATCCCATACCAACGCCAATAAACCAACTGATCTCCTTTTTGCAAAACCGTCATTGCAAAAGGGAGGACCCCTTGATCCACAAGGCGGGTCATCCAGAGGTCGAGTTGTTCCAAACGGGTGGATGGAACCAAACCCTTTTGTTCCTGGGGATGAATATTTATGTTCAAGGAATTTTGGCGGGATTAAAGTAATGGACGGAACACCGGGAAAAACATGGGTTGTTGCTGGATGCAAATTTTATTGAATCAATTGAACAAATGGTGTCATTCAATCGGTCTGCATCTTTTTAAGCTCATCATCAGATGCGGAGCAGAGTTCTCTGATTGTGTCCTGCTGACTGTCGTATTCAACCCTGCAAAAAAGCTCCTCACTACCGCGATGAAGCCGATAGAGGACTATTTGTACATCCCTCTTCAGCATCTGGTAAGGCTTTTTCCCTGGTCTTGTTTCGATATAGTTTTCTTTTTTCTCCAATTTCCAGCCTTGTTGTTTCAGTTGAAACACCGATGACACAGGACCAGGATCAACTGCGCTCAAAAAAGCAGGCATCCCTGAAGCAAGGAAAATCAAAAGAAGGAGAACTCGCATGAATAATGACAAAATTAAACGAATGGTAAGCAAGAAATCAACTCGTGCTAGAGAAGGGATCGTAATTTCTCTCCTTGACGTATACCTACATGAAAAATGAATTCTTATGAAAGATGTAAACAAATTCTACAGTAACTGCATCAATACCGAGCTTCTAAGGGACTGTTGATCGTTCCTGCGATTTGGAAAGCATACCAAGTTTTTTTGAATTTCAGTTGATCACTTTAGATTGATCAGTCTTAAGTCTGGATATTGCTATTTTTTGTTCCCCACCTTCTGTTCAAGAGTTTCCAGTTCTTTTTTCAAGTCGATCACCAGTCTCTTGTAGGATTCTTTCTCCTTGGATTCAGAAGTAGAAAGTTCCCCGTAAAAAGGAATCTCGACTTTGAGTTCCTTGATTCTGTTTAAATCTCTTTTGGTCGGCATTACAAATTTAGTTGAAGACTGATTGAGGTCAATATCCGTTAATTTGAAAGGTCCCAATCTTAGTGCAGTAAACTCCCAAATGAAAAACTGGGATGAAAATTGGACTCTCTTTAGGACTACTATAAAACAAAAAGGATAGAATCGAAAATCATTATCACTCAAACTTGAAATCCAACTGTGCATCGGAGTCTTCATTCCTCAAAATGAGGTCTGATGAACCTAAAGAGACTCAGAACTGCCCCCTTTAAGTGGTCCAAGTTGAATGTTAGTTTATCATACTAATTTCATCGAATTGCAACAATGATTCAGGAGCATGAGGATTCCAATTCAAAGAAGTGTGAGGCCTCACCGTATTGTATTGGACTCGCCATTGTTCTATGAGATTCTCCGCCTCCTTAAGTGTATAAAATATTTCTCCATTTAGAAATTCGCCTCTAAGTTGTGCATTAAAGCTTTCACAATATCCATTTTCACACGGACTGCCTGGTTCGATATAAGCAGTTATAGCTTCTACTGCTGAGATCCAGTTTCTTACCAACTTCGCTACAAACTCAGGTCCATTCAGACTCATTTTCTTTAAAATGACGTCCGTCCTTTATCGACGTTTCAAACCTCTGGGACCACTCTTTAGTCATCGTTAGGTTTCTGAAAGTGGCCGTATATCTGGATGCCCCCTTCACCCTGACAACAGCGGTTATTCGGTCTTCACCCCTCTTGTTCTTCCTCTTCATAAAAGTAGCCTCTCTCCATCCTTTCAGTAGATTTTTCACGTAAAAAATCAATCCGTCTTTATAAATACAAGACTACACATTTTTTGAAAATCAATTCTATTCATTTGATATTATTGACTAAAAAATCATACCATTCAAAATGTAAAAAAAAGTGTTTCACTCGTTGATCCTCAAACCTCGTAGTGTCTGAATTTTGTTGTCCGTATGTGTGTGAATGGAGTCATTCACCACAGACGTTAATCTTTAGATTTGACTAAAGGATAGATATCGAAGGAGAGACTGCTTGTGACGAAGTGTCACAAAAACTTTCTAGAAGAAGAAGTTATGAAGGGGGAGTCTGCTATAATCTGTTGCTGGTGCGAGAGAAGGGACTCGAACCCCCACGCATTGCTGCACAAGATCCTAAATCTTGCGTGTCTACCAATTCCACCACTCTCGCATCATTAATTAAATCAATAGGATAGTTCTGATTTAAGGGAGAATATTTTTCATTAGAAGTCAGTTTTTTTCTTAATATGGTTATATTATGGATATATTTTTTCGATAGGATTTCAGATTCTAAATCTTGCGTGTCTACCAATTCCACCACTCTCGCTTATCAATTTTGACAAGTAGATAGGAAATATCTGTTTAAGATAGATGTTTTTTTATACCCTCTGGAACTTTGAAAATCAAGGATTCAGAAACATTTACAAATTACAGATTCAACTCTTGAGGTCATTCTGAATATACCTTGAAGGGATGCTGAGGTTTTCTTGATTCCTATGGCTTTAATGACAAGATTTGTCAAAAATCTCCAATTTTCAATAAAGCCTGGAGGAACATCAGGAAACCACTATCAATAAAGTATTCTCACATTTATCCTCCAAATTATCCAAGCTTTACTTAAAGTATTTTGGCACTTCTTTAGCAGTGTGTACCTCAAGGAGCACAAGAATTTACAGATGACCCAAAGGTATGCTCACCTTCATAATGAGGTCTTAAGGGAAGCTAGTGAAATAATTGATAACATAGATAAAGCCTATTGATGGATTCACAATGATAGAAAAGTCGAAAAAATACACATTGTCGATAAACAAAGCTTATCTGGAACAATAAAAGACATTTATGGAAATACAGTAAGGAGGTTAATTTGACCTGCCCCCCTAAAATTGGTCCATCAGAAGAGTTAGTATTTTAATAACTCATTGCCAAAAGAGGGCCACTGGCCTAGAAGAAATTCAGCCCAGAACAGATCATTCATCTTCTTCGAGAAGTTGAAATTCATCCATGTGAGGGTAAAACCATTTCACAAGCAATAAGCCCTATTGGAGTGACAGAACAGACCTACTATCGTTGGAGGAAGGAATACCGTGGATTGTGTAGAGGCCAGGCGAAGCGTATAAAGGAACTGGAAAAGGAAAACATCAGACTAAAGCGATTGGTTGCAGACCTTTCTCTGGAGAACGCAGTTTTGCAGGATTTTGCTTCGGGAAACTTATAAGCCCTGTCAGTAAGCGCAGGGCGATTGATGAGGCTAAGAAAAAACACGATGTCTCTGATCGAAACAAGATGAGCCTTCAAAATCTTAAATTTTGTATACTAAAAGAGAATTCTTTGAATTTTTTCGGTAAAATGATTGGAATGAATAACTCCAAAAAGTCTTCCTCGGTTTCATATCAAGATGGGCGAATCGATCCTGGTGTGGACTGCAGTAGAGAAGGATGGTTGGGAAGTTACATCCGTTCCAAAAAAAAATCAGTAGGAGTACGAAATGAAGACTATAAAAAAAGCTCTATGCGTGGTCGGTGCTAGCGGACTTCTTGGTTCGAACATTGTGAAAGAAGCATTAGCAAGAGACTATATAGTCCGCGGTACTGTTCGAAACTTGAATGCACCTGCTAAAGCATCTTTTCTAAATGCTTTGCCGAATGCACCAGAAAACTTACAACTCTTCGAGGCCGACATGGCGGAGGAAGAATCATTTGATGCTGCTTTGTCAGGAGTTGAGTGTGTATTTATAGCGTGCTTAATACCGGTATATGCTGGTCCTTCTGGCAAACCAGCACGTGAGATGGATGATGAGCAAGGTTACATAGAGATCATTATGCCAACTGTCAAAGGTTGTTTGAATATTATGAGTTCTGCTGCGAATCAAGGCATAAAAAATGTTGTGATCTGTAGTAGCACCAGCAGTACCAACCCTGTGCCACCTGTGCCAATCAAGAATGAAATTGATCATTGGTCAGACGAAAATGAGCAATGCAGATCGAAAAAGTACACGTCTGCAACCAAGACTGTTATGGAAAAAGCCGCAATTAAGTTTGCAGCTGAAAATGAACAGAGATTGTCTATTATCCTACCAACAGGCATGTATGGACCGGTTGTATTACCAGGGCACATGAACGGAAACCCGCATGTCTGGCTGAAAAGCCTTATCAATGGGGAGGAAGGACGCCACAAAAAAGTTCCAAATGATTCTACCTCCATGAGTCATTTGCATGACTTAGCCGGACTTTTTATGGCTGCTTATGAAAATCCGAATGCATCAGGTCGTTACTATGGTGTGTATGATAGTTGGCACTGGCAGGATATTTACGCAGAACTTCAGAAGATATTACCAAACATGAAAATGCCAGAACCTATAACAGACCCGCCTGTGGCACCAACTGAATTTGATTTTACTCGCCGGAATAGCCTAGGTGTTGTGATGAGGGATATACCTACTTTACTTCAACAAACTATCGAATGGATACAATCTGATCCTTTCAAAAAGGATAATTTAAATATCTGAAAGTAACAAAACATTGTTCAAATACTACTATCAATAGTTTATTTCAATTTTTTTCTTTTACTTCTATAATTCAGAATAAAAAATGTGTAACTCTAAAGATAGAAGGTGTTTATATCTGTTAATGCTGTTCGTACAGTATGGAATATATAGAGTCCGTTGAATATTTGATATTATGGATATAAGTTAAAAAAATTATATGAATGAACCGACTAATTATCATTTATATCTTCTCTGGTATTAATGCTTTGAGGCATGAATTTGAGTAAACCGGTTAAGATGTTATATCAGTTTAGAATTTATTCTTATATTTTACTTTCTGTTTTCTTTCTTTCCTGTGGATTAGGATCAGAAAAGAAAAAAGAATATCGTAATGTAAGTTTGTTGATCGACTATTCAGAAGAGAACTCAAGATCTTTTTCAAAGATCAATGAAGATCTTCTAATGGGTGTAGGAACTGAAGCAATTTATTTGGTTGTTGATACAGTTGTTTTTGAAAGTAACTATCAAAACCTTAGTTCTCATGAAGATAGGGCTTTAACTGATACGACGAAAAATAAAGTCACATTAACACTTCCTTTGGATACTACTTTAAAGATTTATGCTTACAGATTTACAGAAAATTTCACTCTGACCGATTTAGATAGCCTTGCCAGAAGTCCAGTTAGTTATGGTAAGTCAGGAAGTTTCATTGTTTCAGAGTCGGCTAAATCTCTTAAAATCAAACTAACCATTACACCTAATGGAACTCCAGGTCTTGACGTTGTAACACCCTCGGTTTCAATTAATAACCAAGGAGGAAGTGCTTCGATCACAGTTAAGCTTGATACTCAACCTAAAGAGGTTGTAACCGTTCCAATTACAATTGATAACACAAGCATTGCAACACTGGGTTCAACTTCAATAAGTTTCACTCCACTTAATTGGTCTACATCACAGGCCGTTACTTTGACTGGAGATAACAATACCAACTACTCAGACAATGTTACATTAACGACCACATTAGGACCCACCACAAGTGAGGATAGCAGTTACAGCGGTTTAATATATTCCTTCATTTTGAGTATTACAGGCTATCCTCAAACACCTGATAACCTTACAGCAACTCCTGATAATGGATCTGTTAATTTAGACTGGAATCCCACTGCTAGTGCAACTGGATACAACGTTTACTGGGATAATGTTTCTGGGGTCGATAGAAATGATAACATGACGGTGGGGATCACAACTGATAATTATAAGGTCGATAATTTGACTAATGGAACCATATATTACTTCAAGGTTGAATCTCTGAATTCCAATGGTGTTTCTGCATTGAGCAATGAAGTCAGTGCGACTCCAACTCCTGATAATATCAGTAACGGTCTAGTCGCCTTCTATAGATTTAATGGCAATGCAAATGATAATACGAGTAACGCACATCATGGAACGGTTAGTGGAGCGACACTGACTTCAGGGAAAGACAATGTTTCAAATACTGCTTATAGCTTTGATGGAACAAATGATTATATAGAATATCCTATAGGTCTTCTTTCAGGGGCAGGAGAATTTTCAATTTCCTTGTGGATAAATACGTCATCTTCTACTGAATCAAGAATCATTCAGCAAAGAGATGCAAATGGGTACAATGGCCAGTACATGCTGGATTTAACATCAAATGGAAAATTAAAAGTACTAACATATAAATATGGCTATAAATGGGGAGGAACAACAAATTCTACAATAAACGACTCTAATTGGCACCATGTCTGTTTTGTGCAAAAAGATAATGGAGGGAGTCTTTATCTTGATGGGTCTTTAAAATTCACCGATAATTCCTCTGGCAAAGTTGAATTATTATTTTCTACAAAAACTTATGTTGGAGGTGATAAAAGGAATAATAATAGGTTCTTCAATGGAAAGGTTGATGAACTAAGAATTTATAATAGAGCCCTAACTTCTACTGAAATATCTTCACTATAATCTTATGATAATATAATTGTTGGAGTAGGAGGATGTTATACCTT